>Ga0193709_1000010_pt1 | contig 100024 bp, 80 predicted proteins | sample H3c2metaG_FD_160571 | JGI IMG/M metagenome (GOLD analysis project Ga0193709, IMG submission 160571) | Soil microbial communities from a riparian zone of the East river system, Colorado, United States - H3c2 | ecosystem: Environmental > Terrestrial > Soil > Riparian zone | place: USA: East...
CGTGGCGACCGCGGCGGTGGCGGTGGTGGTGGTGGTGGCCGGCGCGAATACAGCCGGTAATCAGGTAATCAATTTGGCTGCGTTCCATTGAACGCGGCTCGCAAAGCGCGGGATTCGAAAGAGTCCCGCGCTTTTGGCTTGGTGAATGGTAATTGGGGCCGCCTTGACAGCGTTATCCTCCCACCCCAATCATTCGGCCTATGAACGAACGAATTTGTCCACGTAGTCCGCGCGAAACGATGTGCGGTTGGATGCACTTGCCGCGTTTCATCGACAAGATTCGGCTGCACCACGCCGGGAAATTGCACGAGGATTATCGGGCGAACTTTTGCAAAGGTTTTGATGGCCTTTGGCTCGAAATGACGGGTGTCAATGCCCAGCAATTTATTGAGGCAGTTAAGAATAGCATCACCGACGGCGAAGTCTGTGATTGGGTGCTAAAAAACGCAAATAAGGATGATTCAGTGAAGGCAGTTCATCGCGAGCGGATGCTAAACTATCCGAAGAAAGACGACGCCGAAACGCAGGTGCGCCTCAAGATGCGCAAGGAGCAAGCGGGTGTCGCGCATCGGGATGACATCCAATGTTTCGTGGATGTCATTGATGCGGACGAAAAGAGGCTTTAGACGTTTTCAGGAACGACAAACGGCTTTCGATACTCGCGCGTTAACAGCTTATTCGCTTCGGGATTATTCAGGAATTTTTCTGTTTTCGGATCCATCGTCAGGGCCGCGCCGAGCTGGGCCGGTGTCTTCTTCAAATCGACTTTGTTTGCCGCGAGATGTTCTTCCATGCGCCCGAGCATTTCGCCCAGCTCCTTGTTGTCCTTGACGGCATCGCGAGTTTCTTCGGGCGAGTGGGTCTTGCCCAATCGATAAGAAATATTCGCCGTATGACAAAGCGAGCTGGAAAGATGGCCTTCCAAAATGTCTGCATGTAAATCACTACTCTTGCGGCTCTGAACGGCCTTGAGGAAATTTGCGAAATGGCTTGAGGCGCCTTTGAACTGCTTGATCTCTTTGCCTTCTTTGTCGAGCACGCGGGCGCTGTTGTAACTTGGAATGACCATCATGCCGCCTTCGCATTCGACAATGATTCCGATCGAGGCTCCATGCAGCTTATCCATTTCATTGGAGCCCGCCGAAGATTCCAAACCGCGCACTTCATATACCAACGGAGCCGGCTTGTAGTCGTGATAAACAATCAGAGTGTTGGGTGTCGTGCCGTCGTCTTCGTAGCCCAGACGCCCACCGATGCTCAGAATGCGCGATGAAAGTTCATTCACGCCCAGACACCAGCGCGCGACATCCATTTCGTGGATCCCCTGATTTCCGAGATCGCCGTTGCCCGTCGGCCAAACCCAATGCCAATCATAATGAAATTTCTTGCGCATGAGCGGTCCCTTCGGCGCCGGGCCGCACCAGAGGTCGTAGTCAATTTCGGGCGGAATCGGTTGTGGCCCGTCCACTTTGCCGATGCTCGGACGCCGTTTGTAACAAAGCGCGCGCGCGCGGAGAATTTTGCCGATGTTACCCTCATGCACCCAGGCGATGCCTTCGGCGATGCCATGGCTCGAACGGGATTGCGTTCCGGTTTGCACAATCTTGCCGTGCTTGCGCGCAGCTTCGATAATTTTTCGCCCTTCCCAAACATTGTGACATACTGGTTTCTCGAGATAAACGTCTTTGCCTGCTTGAATCGCCCAAATTGCGCCAAGCGCATGCCAATGATTAGGTGTTGCGAACGTCACCACATCGATGTCTTTATTCTCCAGCAGCTTGCGAATATCGGTGTAGCCCTCGATCTTCTGGCCGCCTTCATTGCATCGAGCGACTTCGCGGCCAAGCACTTTACTATCAACGTCGCAAAGCGCCACCAGGCGAACGCCTTCCTGCTCGCCCATTTCTTTGAGATGGTCTTTGCCGCGGCCATTGAAGCCGACGACGGCATAGCGAATGTCGCCGTTGGCGCCAATGACCTTCGCCCTGGGTTCGGCAGCAAATGCAGGCAGCAGGTTGAATGAGGCTGCAGATATTAGGGATGATTTCAGGAATTGGCGGCGGGTAAACTTGCTCATAGGTATAGATTCAATTGACGCTGGAAGACACAGCCCAGGTTACATCAATCGGCACTCGATTTGGATTGAACATTTGTTCGAATTCCGTCACTAAACATTCGGCGCTTACTTGGCGTATTCGGCATACTTTTCGGCGACCTTCGCCTCTTTCTCGTTTCCTTCGTGAAAGTAAAACCGGTAACGGAAAGTGATGCTCTTGCCCGCCGGTACGGTCAGATTTCCCGCGGATTTATCCTCCAGCTTTTCGAAATCATGACGGCCAAACGGATTTGCCGCAAACAACCCGTAATCGCGCACATGCCACCACGTCGGATGCCGCGGATTATCCGGATGATCAAATATTGCCACACCGACAGTCTTCCCGTCCACCGGCCCGTAGTAATCGCACCAATCCGCACGCTTGCCCCAGGTTTCCTCATCTCGCACTCCTGTGCTCAGGATAATGTGGCCATGGTTGGATTTATCCGGGCTGGATTTTCCGTCGAGGCGCATTGTTTCCGCGACGCGAATGGCCATTGATCCATCCTTGTTATCGCCAAACGTGACATCTCCATTTGATGCATGCAGTGTAATCTCAAAATCAATCAGACGTATTTTTGGATTGCCGGTATCGTAAACTCGAAACGTTCTGTCATCGGTGCATACAACCTTCCCGTCAGGCGCAACCCATTTGTCGTGCGACTTAATCGAACCGGTTTCCGTGCCGGACTTAATTTCGTCAAATCCCTCATGCACAATGCGGCCAAACTTTTTTTCTTCGTCCCAAAAATCCTGTCCGTTGACCAGGATGTGCCCGAACCATAACGAACGGTGATGTTTATGATCGTGGGTCTCGTTGGGTGGCGATTGCATCGGCCAATTGCGCGTCATCGGTAACTGGTCCGGACCCAGGACCGGGTAATAATACGGCCGCGCCGCTTCCTCGCTGAAATAGTATTCCGTGAAAAGCTGGCCGTTAATTTCGATCCGCAGCCGGTTGGTCAACTGCGTGATTTGGACACCCGCGCCTTTGTGTGGATCACTCTCTCCCGATGCGAAAGCCGCCGCACAAAGTGATACAATAACAATCCCTATCCCCAATTTAACAATGCGCTCGCGGAGCATGGTTTACGCACTGTGCGAACGCGCTCTGGCAACGTCAATAGCAATTCAATCCTGATGTCAAGGAAACTTATGGCACGTCGGCGCATGGGTAAACACCTACGTAAACTAAAGAGTGAAGGGCCCCAGGCTGATAAACTTGGAAACAGTTGCTTTCGTGGGGGGAGCGACTAGAGTCGGCCGGCGGCGGCGGCACTATGTGTATAGCGATGTTTTCGTGGGAAACGCTACACTCGATAGCGGTCGGAGGTGTGGCGGCGCACGTAACTGAGCTTGCGGCAGCCTGCACCGCAAGGGCATCAGGTCCATGTGTTCACACGACCGGGTTACGGCAGCGGCGGCGTGTGGCAAATTGACGGGGTCTGGCATTTCTTTCAGGAAGAGGATCGTTACGGCCATTTCAATGTCATTCACGCGCATGATTGGCTGACTTCGAATGCCGTGGCCCGGATCAAACAGGGCCGTCCGAATCATCGCGCGGTGTTGATCGTGCACTCAACCGAATATGGGCGTTCCGGAAACAAATTCTGGGGTGGCACGTTAGCGTGCCTTCGCGACCATGAGTGCGACGGCACTTACTGTGCCCATCGGCTGGGGCATCGGAACACTTTTCACGAATTTCGATTGGGTTCGGTGGATGGGCCGCAATGGCCGAGTCGCGCCGGAGCACGCTTTTTCGTGGGATCGAATTGCCGATTTGGTCGTACAGTGCTATCAGTCATGATCGACGAGATGCTAACACCAGATGGAACTGACGAATCCAAAACCGAAACTCAAACCCTGTCCACTCCTCAAAACTTCGAACTACCCGCCCTCGAACTTGAAACAAACGTCAACATCGTCGCGAGTCCGCCGGCACACGAACCTCCAAAGATCTCGCGAAATGTCCCAGTCATTGATGATGAGGACATCCGTTCTTTCCAACGTGGGGCGCATCTAAGGCTCTACGACAAACTAGGCTCGCATCCAGCTACCGTCGATGGCATTGCCGGAACGCAATTCGCACTTTGGGCCCCCAATGCCGAAAGCGTCAGCGTCATCGGTGATTTCAACGAATGGGCGCGCACGCGCAATCCGCTTAAGCTCCACGGCGATTCCGGAATATGGCAGGGTTTTGTGCCGGATGCGAAGCCCAGCAATTGCTACAAATATTTCGTCCGCTCTCGTTACCACGGCTACGAAGTCGAAAAAGCCGATCCTTTTGCCTCCCGCGGCGAAGTGGCCCCGAAGAGCGCCTCAATCATTTGGGAACTGGATTACGATTGGGGCGACGCGCAGTGGATGAAAGAGCGCGCTAAACGCAATGCGCTCGATGCGCCGATTAGTATTTACGAAGTGCACGCCGGCTCATGGATGCGCGTGCCCGAGGACGACAACCGCTGGCTGACCTACCGCGAACTCGCTGTGAAGTTGGCTGCTTACTGCAAAGATTTGGGTTTCACGCATGTTGAATTCCTTCCGCTGACTGAACACCCGCTTTACCGCTCGTGGGGCTACCAGACTACGGGCTACTTTGCGCCAACCAGCCGTTATGGATCGCCCCAGGATTTCATGTATTTGGTCGATTATCTCCACCAGCAGGGAATCGGCGTTTTTCTTGACTGGGTACCTTCGCATTTTCCGACCGACGCGCACGGCCTGGCGCGATTCGATGGCACTTATCTTTACGAGCATGCCGATCCGCGCAAAGGTTATCATCCCGATTGGAAGACGAGCATTTTCAATTATGGCCGCCCGGAAGTTTGCAGTTTCCTCTTGAGCAGCGCTCTGTTTTGGCTTGAAAAATATCACGTCGACGGTTTACGAGTGGATGCCGTGGCCTCAATGCTTTACCTTGATTACTCGCGCAAACCGGGCGAATGGATCCCCAATCGTGACGGCGGAAACGCCAATCTCGAAGCCGTCGAATTCCTGCGCAATCTCAACAAAACCATTTATCGCGAGTATCCCGATGTGCAGACGATTGCTGAAGAATCCACATCGTGGCCGCAAGTTTCGCGACCCAGCTCCAGCGGCGGACTCGGCTTCGGTTTGAAATGGGATATGGGCTGGATGCACGACACTTTGCGTTACATGAAACGCAATCCCGCGCATCGCAAATTTCACCAGGGCGAACTGCCTTTCCGCATGGTCTATGCCTTCCGCGAAAACTTCGTGCTGCCGTTCTCACACGATGAAGTCGTGCACGGCAAAGGCTCCCTTTACGGCATGATGCCCGGTGACGAATGGCAGAAGTACGCAAACCTGCGATTGCTCTTCGGCTATATGTTCGCTAGCCCAGGAAAGAAACTGCTGTTCATGGGCGATGAAATTGGCCAATGGCCCGAATGGAACCATGACGCTGGCATCGAATGGAACGTGCTGGATGACCGATACCATTCCGGCGTTCAAAAATGGGTCAAAGATTTGAATCATCTCTATCAAGCCGAGCCTGCGCTGCACGACCGCGACTTTTCGCCTGATGGATTCGAGTGGATTGATTTCGGGGATGGCAATTACAGCACGCTGTTCTTCGTGCGCAAAACCCGCGACACCACGCAATGGATTCTCGCCGCGTTCAATTTCACGCCGGTTCTCAGGCACAACTATCGCGTTGGCGTTCCGCGCCCGGGTTATTGGAAAGAGATGCTCAACAGCGACGCTCAGTTCTATGGCGGCAGCGGGCAGGGGAATGCTGGCGGCGCAGAGGCCACCAATATGAAATGGCATCAACGGCCATTTTCAGTGACGCTCACGCTGCCTCCATTGGGCGCACTGTTCCTGCAGCACCGAGACTGAAGCCCATGAGCCACATTTGGGATTTCGGGGCTGGCGAGATTGTTGCTGGCATGATTCATCCCAATTGACTGATTCAACCAATCTAACTTATTTATTTAACCCCTTTAACGTTTCCGCCGCCATGTTCATCGTAATGGTCACACCCGAATGCGCTCCCGGCGCAAAAGTTGGCGGTCTCGGTGACGTCGTCCAGGGCCTCTCGCGCGAACTCGGCATTCGTGGCAACCCGGTCGAGGTCATCCTGCCAAAATACGATTGCATGCGGTACGACCGCATCTGGGGCTTGACCAAAACCTACAGCGACCTTTGGGTTCCGTACCACAATCAATGGATTCATTGCGACGTGTATTTTGGATTCATGGAGGGCCTCAGGTGCTTCTTCATCGACCCCCATTCGCACCACAACTTCTTCAATCGCGGCATTTTTTACGGGCACAACGACGATGTCGAACGATTCGCTTTCTTTTTTCGCGCGGCTTTGGAATTCATGCTCAAGTCGAATAAGCATCCCGACATCATCCATTGCCACGATTGGCAGACCGCGTTGGTGCCCGTGCTCCTCTACGAAATCTATCAGCACCTCGGAATGCGCCACCCGCGAGTTTGTTTCACGCTCCACAATCTTGGCCACCAGGGCATTCAAGGCGAGCACATCCTGCGGCAAGTCGGATTAATTCCAGGACACGTCATGAACCACGATCGATTGGCCGATGATCATCGTCACGGCGCGATTAACCTCATGAAAGGGGGAATTGTCTATTCCAACTTCGTCACCACCGTTTCGCCCCGGTATGCGCTCGAAATCCGCCACAGCCATCTCGGCATGGGGCTCCAGCGCACCCTTGGGGCGCATCACCAGAAGTTCGGCGGAATTCTCAACGGCCTCGATTACAATGTCTGGAATCCCGAGACCGATCCGCACATTGCCAAACGTTATTCCATCGAAACGCTCGACGATAAATACGCCAACAAAGAAGCCCTCCGAAATCGCCTCTGGCTCCGTAAACAATTCAGTCCTTTAATTTCTTTCGTTGGCCGATTAGACCATCAAAAAGGGGTCCAACTCATTTTCAACGCTGTTCCGTACTGCCTCAATCGGGGCTGCCAATTTGTCTTGCTCGGCTCCAGTCCGCATGGACACATCAACGCCGCGTTTTGGGACCTCAAACGCCGATTCAACGATCATCCCGATTGTCATCTTGAGATCGGTTACAACGAAGAACTCGCCCACCTCATCTACGCCGGCTCCGATCTCATTCTCGTCCCGAGCGAATACGAACCTTGCGGCCTGACTCAACTCATCGGATTAAGATACGGCACCGTTCCAGTCGTCCGAAACACCGGCGGACTCGCGGACACCGTTTTCGACGCCGATTACGCGCACAAACCATACAACGAACGCAACGGTTACGTCTTCAACGACTACAACTGGCATGGCCTCGAATCCGCGCTGCATCGTGCCATCGGCCTCTGGCAGCACTATCCAAAATATTTCCGCGAACTAATGATCAACGGAATGCGCTACGACTTTTCCTGGAACCATCCGGGGCAGGATTATCTGAATATCTACAATCACATCCGCGAGAAATGACGGCTCGATCAGGAACGTGATTTTTTGAGGGAATTTTCAGAGTGGCACGCTAAAGCATGGGCTTGGGTTCATCAGGAGCGACCTTCCGGATCAAGGGGTAAATACCGGCTGCCAGGAGCTCATAGACTCCGGCTACCAAGCCGACGCCGAATACGCAAGGGATGATCTGCAAAGGGAGGTGATGCTCGCTGGTATAGTATCGGTCCCATCGTTTCTCTTGCTCCGCAAGGAAAGTGTCTCGTCCCGCCTGGCGACGGCGCTCTGTTTGAAAGTGGAAGCCCACACCCAAAATTGTCCCCAGAATGATCAGTACGATAGTGCGTGACGTGATCCAGCTAAGTAATTTTGCGTTCATTTTGGAATTGTTTGACCTTGCTTATGAATCTTAGTGCAAAGTGGGAACGCGAGTGATCCAAATTGTGGCCTCCAACTAAAGCCGCACTTTTGAGCCTGGCCGTTTCGTGGGTGTGACGCGGCGGGCTCTTGCGGCGGAGAATCCGGCGAGGATGAAGCGGACCACGTCGCGGGCGCGCGCATCGGTTTCTTCGTGAAGAGTGGTGGGAATCAAGAAAGGATGCAGAAACAGCGAGGTTGCGTCTTTCAAAGCGGTGGCGGCTTTGAGGCTGTCCACGCCGACGAATTCGCCCGACTCGATGCCCTCTTCGATCAAGCGCCGGAAGACGCGAAGGATTTTCTCACGGCGACGAGCGGCAGCGTCGGGCCGCACTTCGACGACGCGGCGGAAAGTCTCGAAAACTTCTGCATCCTCCCGAAGTTTCTGTTTTCGTTTGCGATGGAGTTCGAGAACGACGGCTTCAATGCGAGCCGCGGCTGAAGCGGGCCGTTGAGCGATTCCTTCAACGAAGCGCTCGAGTTTGGTCAGCCACTCGTCAATGATGGCGTCGAGGATTTCGGATTTGGTTTTGAAGAAACGGTAGACGTTGGCGTGCGACATTCCGAGCGAGCGAGCGATGTCCACAACCGCCAGCTTGTCGTTCCCATAGCGCCGCAAGAGCGATTCGGCAGTTTGGAGAATTAACGTTCGAGTTTCACTTGCACTTCTTGCGCCCACGTAGGTTATTTATCCTTGGGCTTGCGATTTGACAAGTAGAATATCTACAGATTACATTTTTTGAAACTTGTAAGCTCCTTAAGCGTCCATAGGTTATGTCGAAACAGCATGAAGTGCGTGCTTCGGATGAATTCGAAGTTAAGTCAGAAGGCAACTCTCATTCCCGGCGGCGGGGTTCTGAGGGACGCCAGGTGACGGAATCTCTTAAGAATTTCTGGCGAACGATGGTGGTAAGAACCGCATTTTTGGGAGTCTTAGCAGTGCTTGTCGCCTCGGCAGCGACAGGTTGCGGACGGGCTCCGAGTTCGGGAAAAGAGGGTAAACAAGGGCGAGCTGGCGGCGGAAGCAATGCACCAGTGGTGGCGATTATCGGGACGGTGATGCAAAAGGATGTGCCGATTTATCTCGATGGGCTTGGGTCCGTGCAGGCGTTCAACACAGTCACGGTGCGGAGCCGGGTGGATGGGCAATTGAAGAAGCTCTCCTTTCAGGAAGGCCAGGATGTTAAAGCGGGCGATTTGCTGGCGCAGATTGATCCGGATCCGTTTCGGACCCAGGTCGAACAAGTGGACGCCAAGAAGAAGCAGGATGAGGCGCAACTCGCCTTTGCGCGGGTGGAGTTGAAGCGAAATGCGGATCTTCTCGCGCAAAAAATCGTGTCGCAAGAGGTTTACGACACGCAAAAGGCGCAAGTCGATCAGTTTGACGCGCTGGTGAAAGCGGACCAGGCGGCGATCGATAATGCGCGGGTTCAACTCGATTACACAACGATTAACGCGCCGATCAGCGGGCGGACTGGGATTCGGTTTGTGGACGAGGGAAATATCATTCATTCGGCGGATTCAAACGGGATTGTGGTGCTGACGCAGTTGAAGCCAATTTCGGTGATTTTCACATTGCCCGAGCAGTCGCTCAGAGATATTCAGCAGCAGCAATCGCAAGGAGCAATGACGGTTTTGGCACTGGACAGGGACAACAGCACCGAACTGGATCGGGGGCAGTTGACGGTGTTCGATAACCAGATTGATACGACGACGGGCACGATTCGGCTGAAGGCAACTTTTCCGAATGTGAACCTGAAGCTTTGGCCCGGGCAGTTTGTGAATCCGCGGTTGCTCCTATCGGTGCGTACGAATGGTATCGTCGTGCCGGCCTCGGTCGTCCAACGGGGACCAGAAGGGGCATATGCATTTGTTGTGAACGAGGATATGAGCGTCAAGATGGCGACCGTGAAGGTGGCACAAATTGATCAGGGGCAGGCGCTGATTGATAGCGGACTGACAGCGGGCGAGCGGGTCGTTGTGGACGGCCAATATAAGTTGCAGCCGGGTTCGAAAGTGCGACCAGCGGAGGCGTCGGGTTCGAAACCGAGCGGAGGAGGAAAGACGAATATGGTCGCGAAAGATAAAGGCGGCCAAAATGGGAAGGACCGAAAGGGCTCGAAAGAAGCGGAGGCGGATTGACCGTCCTATGGAAACTCCAAATCCCAAGCTCCACGCTCCAGAAAAGCTTACAAAATTTGTAGCCGCTGAGGTAACGAGGCGGAAGACTCAAGTTTTACAGCAGATTTGCGCCTCCTCATGTCGGCGCCTACACGCGAACCGCTTCTAACGTTTTAACACCTACGATGAACATTTCGGAGCTTTTCATTCAGCGACCGATTGCAACGTCGTTGCTGATGGTCGGGGTGATCCTGATGGGATGCCTCGGGTATTATCTGCTGCCGATTTCTGCTCTGCCATCGGTTGATTTTCCGACGATACAGGTTACCGCGCAATATCCGGGAGCCAGTCCTGACGTGATGGCCTCTTCGGTGACGACGCCACTGGAGCGGCAATTCGGGCAAATCAGCGGGTTGGGGATGATGACGTCGATTAGCTCGTTCGGAAATGCCAGCATTACGCTCCAATTCAATCTTGATCGCGATATTGACGCGGCCGCTCAGGATGTCCAGGCGGCGATGAATGCGGCAAATGGCGTGTTGCCCAAGAGCATGCCGAACCCGCCGACCTATAGCAAAGTGAACCCGGCGGACTCGCCGATTCTCACGCTGGAAATCACTTCGGACAGTTTGCCGCTGGAGAAAGTGAACGACCTGGCGGACACGGTGCTGGCACAAAAGTTGAGCGAGGTGACGGGGGTTGGATTGGTGACGATTGAAGGAAATCAAAAGCCGGCAGTGCGGGTGCGAGTGAATCCAGCCGCGATTTCGGGGCTGGGCATTGGTTTTGAAGATATTCGCAATGCATTGATGCAAAATAATGTCAATGCGCCGAAAGGAAATTTCGATGGACCACGACAGTCGTATGCGATTGGAGCAAACGATCAGATTTTTTCGGCGATTGATTACGCGAATGTAATCATCGCCTACAAAAACGGAAGCCCGGTTCGACTGCGAGATGTTGGCGAGGTGGTTGATAATGTCGAGAATGTGCGGTTGGCGGGATGGGTGGGCAAGAAGCCGGCGGTGATCCTGGACATTCAACGGCAACCGGGCGCGAATATCATTCAAACAGCCGACCGGGTTAAGAATTTGTTGCCGAGACTTCAGACCTCCCTGCCACCGTCGGTGAGGGTTTCTATTTTGACGGATCGCACAGCGACGATACGCGCATCGGTGCGGGATGTTCAATTCACGCTCCTGCTGACGGTTGGGTTGGTCGTGATGGTGATCTTCGTGTTTTTGCGCAAGCTTTGGGCGACGGTGATTCCGAGCGTCGCGTTGCCGCTGGCTGTGGTGGGAACTTTTGGGATTATGCAACTCCTCGGTTTCAGCCTCGACAATCTCTCTTTGATGGCGCTGACGATCTCGACCGGGTTCGTAGTGGACGACGCCATCGTGATGATCGAGAACATCGTGCGTTTCATCGAGATGGGAGAGAAGCCGATGCAGGCCGCTTTGAAAGGTTCGAAACAGATTGGGTTTACAGTGATTTCACTCACGGTATCGCTGATCGCGGTTTTCATTCCACTGATTTTCATGACGGGAATTGTGGGCAGGCTTTTTCGGGAGTTCGCGATTACCCTCAGCATCGCAGTGGCAGTTTCTGCAATTGTGTCGCTGACCCTGACCCCAATGATGTGCGCACGCATGCTGCGGCCGGAATCGGAAGAAAAACATGGGCGGTTTTATCACCTGACCGAAAAGTTTTTTACCGGGATGCTGCACGCGTACGAGCAGGGCTTGATTTGGGTGCTGCGACATCAACGTTTTACGTTTGCGGTGGCGATTGCGACGCTGGTGGCGACAATTTGGCTTTATGTGCTCGTGCCGAAAGGGCTGCTGCCACAGCAGGACACGGGCGTGATCATCGGCGTGACAGACGCGGCCCAATCGATTTCATTTCAGGCAATGGTGGCCAAGCAGCGGGCCATTGCGGATATTGTGCTGACAAATCAGGACGTGGCGAGTGTCGCGTCATTTGTCGGCGCGGGCACGGTGAATCCCACGATGAATTCGGGCCGGCTCTACATCAACTTGAAGCCACGCGATGCGCGCGAGGCGAGCGCGAGCGAGATCATTCAGGAATTGAGAACGGCGACAAAAGATGTGCAGGGGATTTCGTTGTTCATGCAGGCGGTGCAGGATGTGCAAATCGAAAGCCGCGTCAGCCGGACGCAATATCAATACACGCTTGAGGACGCAGATGAGGCCGAATTGGGGCAATGGTCCACGAAGCTTTTGAACCGGCTCCGAGAGCTGCCGGAGTTGGCGGATGTGGCGACCGATCAACAGCCTGACGGTTTGCAAATCAGCGTGAATGTGGACCGGGAGAAGGCTTCGCGTTTGAACATTCTGCCGCAGGCGATTGACGACACGCTTTACGATGCGTTTGGTCAACGGCAGGTCTCGACGATTTTTACGCAGCTAAATCAATATCGTGTCATTCTCGAAGCCGACCCCGCCTTCCAAAAGACGCCGGGTTCGCTGGACAAGATTTATGTCAAATCTTCGACCGGGCAGATGGTGCCGCTGAGCGCTTTTGCGGCGATGAAAACTGTGACTGCGCCGTTGACAATTCTGCATGAGGGACAATTTCCGGCAGTGACGCTGTCTTTCAATTTGAGTCCGGGTAGTTCGTTGGGCGCGGCGGTTCGAGCGATTCAACAAGCCGAGAAAGACATCGCGCTGCCGGAAACGGTCGCGCCGACTTTTTCAGGCAGCGCGGCGGAGTTTCGGTCATCGCTCAAGAGCGAGCCGTTTCTAATCCTTGCGGCGATTGTGGTGATCTACATCGTGCTGGGTGTGCTCTACGAAAGCTATATACACCCGATTACGATTTTGTCGTCGTTGCCATCGGCGGGAGTTGGCGCATTGCTGGCACTGATCGTCTTCGGGTATGATCTTTCGCTCATCGCGTTGATCGGGATCATTTTATTGATCGGTATTGTGAAAAAGAATGCGATCATGATGATTGATTTCGCTCTCGAAGCCGAGCGAGAGCAAAAGCTGCCGCCGGAAAAGTCCATTTACCAGGCATGCCTGCTTCGGTTTCGTCCGATCATGATGACCACGATGGCGGCGTTGCTGGGTGCGCTGCCACTGGCGTTGCAGCGAGGCACTGGCTCGGAGTTGCGACGGCCGTTGGGGATCTCGATTGTCGGAGGGCTTTTGGTTTCACAATTTTTGACGCTGTATACCACGCCGGTTATCTACCTGTACATGGACCGTATGGGAGCGTGGGTGCGGCGGTGGCGCGGGAAGGCGCATATACCGGAACCGGCTGTAGGGGCCGAGCCGGCGGCATGACAGATCTCCGAACTTAGAGGCACCGCGGCAAATGCGAGAAGGAAACGTCCAACATCGAACATCGAACTTTGAATAAGAATGAAATAGCGATTCAACGTTTTTAATGCCTTAACGACTTCGTCAATGAACATTTCGGCGCCATTTATTAAGCGACCCGTGGGCACTTCGTTGCTGGCGGTTGGATTGTTCATGATGGGGATCGTGGCGTATCGGTTTCTTGCAGTCGCGGCCCTGCCGCGGGTGGATTTTCCAGTGATTTCCATATCCGGCTCGCTGCCCGGAGCCGATCCCGCGACGGTGGCGTCGTCTGTGGCTGCGCCATTGGAACGGCGGTTGGGGCAAATCTCTGGCGTGACGGAAATGACGTCGGTCAGCACGTTGGGCGGTTGTTCGATCACATTGCAATTTGATTTAAACCGCAACGTGGATCGCGCCGCGCGAGATGTGCAAGCGGCTATCAATGCAGCGGCGAATGATCTGCCGATCAACCTGCCGGGCCCTCCGACCTATCGGAAGGTAAATCCGGCGGATGCCCCGATTATGATTCTGGCGATGATCTCGGAGTCGCTCAAGCCGACGGAGGTGTATGAAACCGCGGATGAGATAGTCGCGCAGCGGCTTTCGCAGGTGGAAGGGGTGAGCCAGGTATTTGTGGGCGGCTCGGAAAAATCCGCCGTGCGCGTGCAGATCAATCCCGGTGCGCTGGCTTCGACCGGGTTGAGTTTCGAAGAGGTGCGGACTCTGATCGGGCAGGTAAATGTGGATTCGCCCAAGGGGAGCCTGGACGGCGAGGAGCATTCGTACACACTGGACAGCAACGATCAACTTATCGATCCGGAAAAGTATCAGTCACTGGTCATTACGCAAAAGCACGATGTTCCGATGCGGCTGGATTCTCTTGGCCACGTCATTGAAGGCGTCGAAAATACGCGCACGGCGGGCTGGGCGGGAACAAATGACGCCGTATTGCTGATCGTATTCAAACAGCCGGGGGCGAATGTGATCGAGACGGTGGACCGGATTCGTGAGGCGCTGCCACAGCTCAAGAATTGGGTTTCTCCCGCGATCAACTTTTTCGTGTTGAGCGATCGGACGACGACGATCCGCGCATCAGTGGATGACGTGCAGTTCTCGCTGTTGCTGAGCATTTCGCTGGTGGTGATGGTGATCTTTCTGTTTTTACGGCGGTTTTGGCCAACGTTTATCGCGAGCATCACGGTGCCGCTGGCGTTGGCGGGAACGACAGCTTTGATGTACCTGTTTGACTACAGCATCGATAATCTTTCGCTGATGGCGATCACCATTTCGGTTGGATTCGTGGTGGATGATGCCATCGTGGTGATTGAAAATGTGTTTCGGTTTATCGAGAAGGGAGAAACTTCGCTGCAAGCTGCATACAGGGGCGCGAAGCAGATCGGTTTCACGGTGGTTTCGATGAGTACATCGCTCGTGGCTGTGTTTATTCCGCTGCTTTTCATGGGCGGATTGATTGGGCGATTGTTTCATGAGTTTGCGGTGACGCTGAGCCTGGCGATTTTGGTTTCGGGTGTGATTTCGTTGACGCTGACGCCAATGCTTTGCTCGCGGTTCCTGCGGCCTGAGTCGAGTTATGGGAAGCCGGGATTTTTCTATCGAGCGCTGGAAAAGTCATTTAACTTTTTGCTGGGCGGCTATGAGCTCGGGCTGAAATGGGTACTGCGCCATCAGGTGTTCATGTTGTTTGTGGCGCTGGCGACGGTGATTGCCACGATTTACATGTACAAGCAGGTGCCGAAGGGGTTTTTCCCGCAGCAGGACACCGGCGTGATCATGGGCTCGGCCGAGGCGTCGCAAGACATTTCGTTCCCGGCCATGGAGAAGTTGCAGAAGCGGCTTGCGGCGATAGTGCTGGCCGATGACGCGGTGCAGAGTGTCGGTTCGTTTATTGGCGGAGGTGGCGGCAGTTCGACAGTAAATAGCGGCCGCATGTTTATTACCTTGAAGCCGATCAGGGAAAGAAAGGTCAGCGCAGATATGGTGATTGGCCGGTTGCGAAGGAAGCTGGCGCAGGTTGAAGGGATTTCGCTGGTGCTCGTGCCGCAACAGGATGTGCGAGTGGGCGGGCGCATGAGCCGGGCGCAGTTTCAATACGCGCTGCAGTCGTCGGATCTTGAAGAACTGAATTATTGGTCCACAAAACTGCTCAACAAATTGCGGGAGGATGATCGCTTGCAGGATGCGAACAGCAATCAACAAACGCGCGGGCTGCAATCCAATGTGGTGGTAGATCGAGACGAAGCGGCGCGATTGGGAGTATCGCCGACGGTGATCGACAATACGCTTTACGATGCTTTCGGCCAGCGGCAGGTCTCAACGCTGTACAAACGATATAACCAACATCACGTCATTCTCGAAGCGGAGCCGGGGTTTTTATTGGAGCCGTCCGCATTGCAAAAGATTTATGTGAAATCGACCACCGGAAAACAAATCCCGCTGTCAGCAGTCGCAAAATTCGAGACCAGCAACGCGAATCTCGAAGTCGACCATCAAGGTCAGTATCCTGCCGTTACCATTTCGTTTAACCTTAAGCCAGGGGTTTCGCTTGGGCTCGGCACGGAAATCGTTGAACAGGCAGTCCAGCAGTTGCGAATTCCGGCGACGGTTCAAGGAAGCTTCCAAGGGACCGCGCAAGTGTTTCAGGCGTCGCTTTCGAATTTGCCCTTGCTGCTCGCGGCTGCGTTGCTGACGGTCTATATCGTATTGGGGATGCTGTACGAAAGCCTGATTCATCCCATTACGATTTTATCCACATTGCCTTCTGCCGGGGTCGGGGCGCTGCTGGCGTTGTGGTTGACTGGTTACGACCTCTCATTGGTTTCGTTCATTGGAATTATTTTGTTGATGGGCATTGTGAAGAAGAACGCGATTATGATGATCGATTTCGCGCTGGATGTGGAGCGGACGGAGAATTTGAGTCCTGAAGAGGCCATTTACAAGGCGTGCGTTATTCGCTTCCGCCCAATCATGATGACAACGATGGCGGCGTTGCTGGGGGCGCTGCCGCTGGCCATTGGGCTGGGGACTGGTTCGGAATTGCGGCGGCCGTTGGGAATTGCGGTGGTGGGCGGATTAATCCTTTCGCAAGTTCTTACGCTTTACACGACGCCGGTGATTTATCTCTTCTTCGAACATCTGCGGCAGAGATTCTTGCGGCTGAGACATGGCGCGGTGCCGAGGCTCGCAACGGCGTCTTGATGGTTTGGGTTACTTCAATCCCAGACCCAGGACTTCTTTGCAATATCGCAGGCTGCGCTCCAATTCGGTTTTCTGATATTCCTGTTCCGCTTTGTTATCCGGCGACTTGTGAGATTCGAGGGGTTTGCCGCGCTTGGCCATGGCGAGAAATCTGGCGAAGTCGCTGGCACGGGCTTTGGGCCATTCTTTCCAGAAATCCTTTCTGAGATACGGGATCGGGCGGGCAAAACCGGAAATGATTTCGAGATTGACGGGCGTGCCGGGGCAAAGCGCCGAGAATTTTTCGACATAGATTTTCCAATCCACGAGGCCCTCGCCCATGGCGGTCCACTGAACTTTTGCGCCTTCGTCATATTCCCACACCATTGAATCTCGTATGCCGGTGCTGAGAGCGTACGGTCCGAGAGTTTCGAGGCTCGCGAGGGGATCTTCCATGGTCCACGTCGCATTGCCTGAATCGAGAGTAGCGCCGACATATTCCTTGCCAGCTTCTTCAATGAGATTTACCAACTCCCACGCCTGCATGTCGCCGGCGTGATTCTCGATGGCGATTTTGATGCCGGCATCCGTCGCCTGATTGCGGCACGCTTTGCAAATTTTTATCGTGTCAGCGATTCTTGCCTCGATGCCGCCCTCGGTTTTACGATCGTCTCCCATGCCCAAAATGCAGCGAATCACGGGCGACCCGAGTGTCTTGGCTACGCGGATGCCCAACGACAAATGCTCCTCAGCCGTGCCCCATTTGTTTTTGAAAAATTTCGAAGTCGGGCAAATGCTCCACGTCCCGGCATGAATCTGGATGCCGAGCTCGTCTGCTTTGGCTTTGACTTCCTTGAGCGGTTTATCCTCCAGGCTATCGTAGGCGTCGAGGTCGGAAATCAAAATCGAATCCAGTTTTAACGATGCGGCATAATCCAAAAGGGCAGGAGCTTTCCAGCCCATTGCCCGAATGGAAAAATTGTCAAAGCCCAGTCGCAGCTTCTTGGGCGCGGCACGGGTGTCTGAAGCCGAGCCAGTTCCCGCCACTGCGACACCAATGCTCGCGGCCGCCATTGTTTCTAAGAACGTCCGCCGATCTGCTGGAAAATAGTCTTTTTGGTCTCTCATATGTGCTGTACTATTCCAACTCGCTCAATCCACAATCTTTTCTGTTCTGGCCGTTTTAACCTTTTTACGTTTAAACGCTTTAACGTCAAGCCGTCAGGCCATTGACCTTTTAAGCCAAAGTCTTTCTACTGACGAGGAAATGTTTTCAGCAGCATCGTTTCATGGACTGGTCGAGTTCAGCCCTTCCTTCGCGGGCCGGCCGCAGATTAGCCACGTAGTCTTCGACTTCGACGGCACGATAGCCTGGTTGAAACATGGCTGGCCGGACATCATGGCGACTCTGTTGTTGCCGTATTTTACAGATCGGACGGACGAAACGTTCCGCAATTTGCGTGGTGAAATTTTAGCACTGAACGGCAAACCCCCGATTTTCCAGATCCACCGATGCCTCGAGATGGCACGTCGGTTTTCGGAAGAACTTCCTGAGCCTGACCGGTTGCTGAAAGAATATGCGTCGAGACTTGGAGAAGCCGTTCAGCAGCGCCTCGCTAGGATTCACCGCGGTGAGGTTTCGCCCGAAGCTTTTTTGGTCCAAGGCACGCTGCCTCTATTGAAACAACTTTGTGATCGCGACCTCACCTTGATAATTCTAAGCGGCACCGAGCAGGAGCGCGTGCAAGAGGAAGCTGACCTGCTCGGCCTCAAACCATATTTCGGACAGCACATTTATGGTTCGACCACGGATCTGGTTGCTTCGTCCAAACAAGCGGTGATTAGCAGGTTGTTGGCCGAGGAAGGCATTGCTGGGGAGCATTTGTTATCGTTTGGCGATGGCCCGGTAGAAATTGAGGTGACTAAGCTCGCCGGAGGATTGGCAGTAGGTGTTGCAAGTGACGAAAATGTCAATGGCTCGGGGAAAATGGACCCGCAAAAGCAGCAGCTTTTGCAAGGTGCCGGGGCGGACGTCCTGATAGCGGATTATCGCGATGGAAGCGCACTGCTCGAACGCCTTTTCGGCAAATGATCATTTCCTCTGAATCGAGAAAACCTTCTAACCTTTCCAATTGAGAGATTTTCCTGAACCAATCGATCTGGCGAGGCTTAAGGTCTATCCGCTCGCAGAGCGCAAAAGCCTGAGCAGCATTGATAAGCTCCTGATCGATCCGAATCGACCGGCGGAGCCATGCGGCCCGCAGATAGCCGAATCGATTGCCGATTGCACCCGGCGTGTTGTGGCTGCGCGCAAGCGGGACGCGAGCGTCATTCTGATGTACGGCGCGCATCTAATAAAGAATGGAGCGATGCCGATTGTCACTTCCCTGCTCGAAGGCGGCTGGGTCACTCATCTGGCGACAAACGGCGCGGGGACGATTCACGACTGGGAACTGTCTTTCCTGGGACGGACCGAAGAGAGCGTCCGGCAGAATGTTGCGACCGGCACCTTCGGGACGTGGGACGAGACTGGCCGCTTCATTCATCTCGCATTATTGGCAGGTGCTTTGAGAAGCGAAGGCTACGGCCGGAGTCTTGGCCGATTTGTCGTTGAAAATGGCGTGACCTTGCCCACTTCCGAAACTCTTGAAAAAGCTCTACGTGATGAACCAGCGCACCCGCTCGCGCCCGCCCGCGCTGAACTGCTTCAAACGATGCTGGTTCACAAAATTCCCGCGGGTCGCCTGGGAGTGAAACATCCGTGGGCGGAAACGTGCCTCCTCGCGCAAGCGTTTCGGCATAACATACCTCTGACAGTCCATCCGGGCATCGGCTACGACATCATTTCAAATCATCCAATATTCAATGGCGCAGCGATCGGTCGCGCGGCAGCAATGGATTACAGCCTGTTCGGTCGCGCCGTCGAGCAGCTCGACGGTGGCGTCGTGTTATCGGTTGGCTCAGCGATCATGGCGCCGCAGGTTTTTGAAAAGAGCATCAGTTGCGTGAATAATCTGCGGCTCCAATCCGGGCGCAACATCGTACGTGACCATACGATTCATGTCGTGGATATTCAGGACGGAGGAAATTGGGATTGGTCGAAGGGCGAGCCGCCGAAGGATAATCCCGCGTACTACTTGCGCTTCTGCAAAAGCTTCGCACGAATGGGAGGGGAGATGCGGTACCTGCAGTGCGATAATGTGGCGTTTTTGCACAATTTGCTGCACCAGCTTAAGGAGTCGTAAATCCTGATGGATTCTGAGCGGTTCAAAGCCATTACGTCGGAGTATTCGTCGCTGAGCATTGCGGTGCTTGGGGATTTTTGTCTCGACCGTTATTTGGAGATTGATCCGGCCAGGAAGGAGATCTCAATCGAGACCGGCTTGCCCGTTCATAATGTGTCCAACGTTCGCGCCTTGCCGGGCGGCGCAGGGACGATAGTAAACAATCTGTCGGCGCTTGGTGTTCGGAAGATTTATCCGATCGGGTTGGTGGGAGAGGATGGTGAAGGATATGAGTTGTGCCGCGCGTTGGGACAACGACCTGGAGTGACGACAGAGGCACTTGTCCGCACGTCGCAACGACGCACGTTTACATATTGTAAACCGATGATGTGCCACTCGAGCGGAAGGCAAGAGGAACTGAGCCGGTTTGACTTCAAGAACTGGACCCCTACGCCTGCATTATTGCAAGGATTGATAATTGGCAAACTCGAGGAGGTTGCACACGAAGTCGATGCCGTTGTTATTCTGGATCAAGTTGATGTGCCAGAGACCGGAGTCGTCACGCGCATGGTCCTGAATAGGGTCAAGAGTTTGGCGAAGGAGAATTCCGACCTGGTGGTCATCGCGGACGGTCGTCGTTCTCTGCGCGATTTTCCGCCGGTTATCTTCAAAATGAACGCGGCCGAATTGAAAGGTTTAGTCGGCGCCAAAGCGGATCTAAGTTTCGACGAAGTTGGAAAAACAGCGGCGGAGCTGGCTCTTCAAAACTGCCGAAGTGTTTTTGTTACGCTCGCCGAGCAAGGGATGGTCGGCACATCGGCGGACGGCGAATATGCACACGTCCCTGCGTTACCATTGCGCGGAGAGATTGACGTAGTCGGCGCGGGCGATGCGGTTTCGGCAAATTTGGCTGCGGCCATTGCTGCGGGGGCGAGTCTGAAGGAAACGCTTCAAATTGCGAATGCCGCGGCTTCAGTCGTGATTCATAAACTTGGCACGACCGGGACGGCGAACGTAGGCGAGATTGAGATGCTGATGCCTGAATCTTCAGCGTCTTGAGGATTCGACTTTATTGTTTCAAAGCCTTCTTGTGTCCGCTGCGGCCGTCGCACTTTCAGTCCCCACTTCCGAATTGAGCAGGCGAATTTCACGCTGCGGGAATGGCATCTCGATGCCTTTCGCCCGGAACACTTCGAGAATTGCTTTGTTAAGCTCTCCGCCAGCCGCTCCATAATCCGTGATCGCGACCCAAGGCATAATTGCGATGTTTACCGATGAGTCTGCCAGCGAGGTTACGCCCACGCCGGGCGCAGGGTCTTTGAGAACGCGCGCATTTTGTGCCAAAATTTCGCGAATCACGCTCAATGCGTCATTGATGTTCGTGTCGTAGGAAACTCCGACTGAAAGCGACAGTTGACGAATGGTGCCGTAGTTATGCAAGATTTCGCCGACAATTTTTCGGTTCGGAATAACCACTCGCGAACGATCCGCATGGAGCAAGGTCGTCGAGAAAAGCGCAATCGTAGTTACTTGTCCTTCCACGCCTACCAACTGGATGTATTCGCCGACCCGAAATGGCTTGGTAAAAATGATGACCAGTCCCGCAACGAGACTTGATAGGACGCCTTGTAAGGCAAGACCGATTCCCACGCCCGCGACGCCGATACCCGCCACCATCGGCGCAATTGGCACGCCGCATTTGTCGGCAGCGAGGACTGCCGCCAAAGCGAAGACGAGCAACCGCAGAACGCGCACGGCCAGCATGCGGACCGGCGGTTCGATTTGCTTTTTGTTGAGCCACTCATCCAGGACTCGTCCGATCCAACGGGCAGCGAGGCCGCCGAGGGCCAAAATGATTACCGCACCGACGATTTTAATGCCGTACTCGGTTAAGAATTTTAGAACTTCTTTTCGAATATCTTCCATAACACCATAATGCGCAGTCGTGTCCGCACAGGCAATTCCGAAATCGCTCCTCGACCGCCTGATTTCATGTCATTTTACCGCTGACACCCCACCGCTTGGCGTCCTCTGTATGCGCATCTGGCAGTGCAGGTTTCGGCGACGACTACTTCGGTCAGCAGTGGCAACTTCGGCTTCAGTTTCTTCCAAATCCAAATCGCGATATTTTCGCTAGTTGGGTTTTCCAGTCCGGGAATTTTGTTCAGGTAAAAATGGTCGAGCTTTTGCCAAATCGGTTTGAAGACCTCGGAAATATCTGCGTAATCCATGACCCAACCGAGTTTCGGATCGCATTCCCCGGTGATGGCGATTTCGACTTTGAAACTGTGGCCGTGCAGGCGGCGGCATTTGTGTGATTTGGGCAAATGCGGCAGTAAGTGCGCGGCCTCGACTTGAAATGTTTTTCGTAGTTCCATCAATCCATTTCGTAATCGGCCCATCGTATCAGATCTCCGAGCGCGGGCCTGCCATCATGTCGCCACGTCAATGGAGGGCGTTGCATTTGGCCGAGTGGACAAATTCGCGTGACTCCCCAGCGGGCCAGTTCGGTCGCGAGTCCCAGCACTTTGTCCTGCGGCGCGGCGAGACCGACGGTCGAAACTCTCCCTCGCACGCTATCCGCATTTTGCAGCATTTCGGTCAAATCAGTGACACCTTTGACATGAATGAAACGATTCAAGCAGGACGTTTGAAATCGCGGATCAGCTTCATAGATTACTGTCCATGCCGTCGAGTTTTCGCTGCGCCAAAGACGCGTAGCGGGATAATCGGGCATCGTATTCGTATGGAAATAGGCGGCTCGCGTCTCATAAAATGAGCGGCGGGAGGCAATCGCCGCAGCATGTTCGACGGGCAAGTCTCCGCGTGGTTCGGATTTTTCTCGCTGCTCCAATTCCTTGCCCAGCATCTCGGCGAATTGCTCGGCCGAGACGTTTCCGCCATGCTCGACGTAAATGACGTGTGGTGAGAGGCAGCCCAATTGGTTCCATGCGGTCACATCCTCGGCTGCTTGTGCAGCTATCTTTCGTGCATTCAGACCCGATGGCATTCCATTCGCGACATATCCGAAACTAACCTGATGACCATAACCGAGGAATTTAGTGCGAGCGGGCAATCGACGGCGAATAGACGCGAGCGTTTCGTCAGTGCCGGTGGCGGTGACGCAATCGGCTTCATCGAACAACGCGTTGGTAAGGTCATCATTAAGCACGCGCACTGAAACGGGTCTTTTGTCCACCATAGGAGAGGAAGAAGTTTTGGAATCGTGTTTCTTCGTTCCCGGAACCGCATTCGTGTGCCTGCGCCATTCAGCGATTTCCAGGCAAGCAGCCAGTTTTGAATCCGCCTGATGAATGGAATGCGCGAACAAGTTTGGCAGTAGCGAAGTGCCGCTGGCGCATTTCACGAATTGAGCAGAACGCACCAGCAGACCGAAGACGATGCTCATGAGCGCCGGGCAGGGGAGATTGCCAGCGGTAAAGTGGGCTATGAGGTCTGGACCGGTGGCAATGCCAGCGCGGCTCGATTTCTGTTCCCGGTCTGTGGCGATGATTTGATCGAGTCGCTCGACATGCCCAAGGTCCTGCTCGATAAGCGCCTCAAACTTTTCTTTGGTCAACTCTTTAAAAAATGCGTCCAATCCGCTCGCCAGCGTGGCACGTGAAAAACCGATTGCTTTAGGGCCTTCCTCAAGTGCCAGCTTCCGAAATTCGAAATTGGGATCCAGCCACTCCCTGGCGACATGGCTGAGCGCCGTAACAATGCTTTGGGTCGAGCGATTCGCCAGGTAGCGCTCGCGGTTGCGCTTCAAAGTCTGGCATGCCTCCGCGATCATGGTCGGGCTGAGGCTCGCCTCCGCTGGCAAATCCGCCAAAAAATAGTTCGGTAAATTCATGAAAATATTATCCGCGAATTTCGCGAATTCATACTGCCATCAACGAGCATCCCCGTGCCTCCGCAAAAGACGCGCGACCGACCAATTCGAAGCCGTCTGCTCTTCGAATTCCCAGATCTTCGGTTTGGAGCGCCATGACGGAGAAGACATTTGCCAGATCGAATACGCGAATCAATCCTGTTTCACCCTCGTTTACTTCGCGCCCGGTTTCCGGGGAGATAATTTGCACGCGCGTCCATGTAGGAAAGTGAAAAACTCGCGTGAGAGCCGACGTGAGGACCGGATCTTTACTCATCGGGTTAGAATAAGCTTCGCCATGAACCGTCGAGCAGGGAGCATTGGGCACAACCCTTTCAGGGTTGTGGAGATTCGTCGCCTCAAACCCAGGGTAGCTCGTTCCTCGCAACCCTGGGCTGGAGGGCGCAATCCCTTCGGGATTGTTGGCAGGCAAGTCTGGGCTTTGAGGCGCAATCCCTTCGGGATTGTTGGCAGGCAAGTCTGGGCTTTGAGGCGCAATCCCTTTGGGATTCTGGAATTGAGCCTCCTTACGCCGGCTGCTATGAGAATGGCTCGGGGAGTGAATTGCAGACCGAGCATAGGCCTGGGAACTCAACTCGCTCATGCCGTACTCGCAGATTATGTTCGTTTCGGAAATTCCCAGTTGCTCGCAAATGAGTTGATGCAGTTCGTGCTTTGGCACGGCACGCGAACGCCCTTTATAGCCGCCGGTCTCCATGGAGACTGTGCCAGCAGGCAATTTGAGACTGATGTTTCGGTCCGTTAGATAATCCAGCAGATGAACATACGAAAAAGCGGTGCCGAGAATGAGAATCGGATGCTCCATTTCTGCTCTTCGTCCAAGCGCCTCAACCGCTGCCTCCGCGTTCAACGCCCACCCTCCATCCTCGGCAATTTGGCCAAGGAACACAGAATCATCGTTTCCGAATCTGCGCCGCAATGTTTCGAACATGTGAACCAGTGACGAGTGCGGCGCCATCTCTGGCGGAGGCGTGAGGGAGATGATTGGAATTGGCTGCTCGATTCGTAAATGTCTGCTGAAGCAGCGAAGGAGCGATTCTTCGTAAACTGCTAACGACTCGGCATTGTGAAAATGGCGGCTTGGCCGATGCTCGGTCGTGCCGCTGGAATGGAAGACTGTTGTTCGATTTCCGGGGGGCAGACAGGTCAGCTCCAGGTCTTTAAACGCGGAAGTCGCAACGGCAGGAATTTTCTTCCAATGACCAATCTTCGGACTTTGGACTATTCCTCTCGCCTCACACAATCTTCGATAGGGCTCATTGCGCTCGTATTGAAGCGCAAACAATTTCAATGCGAGGTTCCCGAAGATTTCGTCGGGCCACGAAGATTGCTCGCTTTGCGTGGCGCGGGTCAGGTCACGAAGATGACCTGTGAATTCAGAAAGCTTGGCGATGGATTGCATGCGGTTTTTATTTTGCCAGGCTGGTTTTCCGCGACAGCCCGGAATAGATATTTAACAGAGCGGGTCGTTGGCGGCAAGTGAGGGAAATAGTCACCGGCCTTGGTGGGGCCCCCAAAATTTGGTGACCATGGGTTACTAACGGTTACTATGGGTTACCAGGCTGGTAACTGGGCTTGTCTTTGACCGCAGAAACGCACAGAGAGCGCGGGCTGCAAAGAAGGCAAGATCATGGGTGGCAAGATCATTCGGAAGAATTGCGAATTTGGGATTTGAGTTAGAGCGGAACGGAGCAGTTGCTATTTTCATAGGCGGAGGGTACGGCAAGTAGAGGGACATTTTTGGGACCATACTCAATTTATTTTTCGAGAAGTATAGCGCAGGGGTATGACAGGGAGTGTCACATCGGGAAAAGTACGGAAGGCTGATTTTTGCCGCGAAAGAATGCAAAAGGCGCAAAAAGGGGAAGGGACAAAAAGCGAAACGGCGGCGCGGAGGATAGAACGTCTCGGAAGGATGAGACCTGATGGAATGAATGTCCGGCCTATTGGGACGCGAGGCGCGCCGGCGTGTTCGGCGGCAAGCGTGGTTGGTTGGCATAGCGATATTTTTTTCGCTGCTGCCATTTTCGTTTCTCTGGACGAGCACGAAAATATATTGGCTGTTTCTTGAGGCTCCAAAAACGGCGCTCAGCTACGGTGCGGTTGGGATTGGATGCTGGATTTTTTACGGGATGGTTCGCCGTTCCAACGCCTTGAAATGAATGCGTTGCTGAGACCTGCCATTACCACTAATGACATCGAACAACCTCTTGAACCTGCAAAAAAGATTCCAAAAGCATTTGACATAATCTCTCGTCTCTCCTAATTTCCCATTCGTCATTGGGCCGTAAAAAGTCGGAAAACCGTTAGCCTCTTGCCTTTTTTGAGCAAAAAGCGGGGGGTGATGGTTTCTTGTCGTTTATAGGTATCAGGATAGCAAAAACTGCTCCGATGGGTTTCGGAGTTGGATCGAGCCCGGGGTGGCTTCGGGACCAAAAGCCCATGTAGCTCAGCCGGTAGAGCGCGTCCTTGGTAAGGACGAGGTCATCAGTTCAATCCTGATCATGGGCTCCAGTCCGGCAGACGGAAAGCGCCAACAGTGCCCGAGACATTGATTTGAATTAACAGTTAGACACAGACAAATACAACACAACACCAGGAGAAGAAAAAATGGCAAAAGAGCAATTTCAACGAACGAAACCGCACGTCAACGTCGGCACGATTGGACACATTGACCACGGCAAGTCCACGTTAACTGCTGCCCTCGTGCATACCCAGGCCGGCAAAGGCCTCGCGACGCCTATCTCCTACGCTGATATTACCAAAGGCGGCACTGTCCGTGACGAAACAAAAACCGTCACCATCGCCGTCTCCCACGTCGAATATCAAAGTGATAAGCGCCACTACGCCCACATTGATTGTCCCGGCCACGCCGACTTCGTGAAGAACATGATTACTGGCGCAGCCCAGATGGACGGCGCCATTCTGGTTGTGGACGCTTCCGAAGGCCCGATGCCTCAGACGCGCGAACACATTCTGCTGGCGCGTCAGGTGGGCGTGCCTGCCGTCGTGGTTTTCCTGAACAAAGTTGACCTGGTTGACGATCCCGAATTGCTCGACCTCGTCGAGATGGAAGTACGCGATTTGCTCACCAAATACCAATTCCCGGGCGACAAAACGCCCGTCATCCGTGGCAGCGCGAAAAAAGCCCTGGCCAACGAACCGGACGGCCAGAAGGCCATGCAGGCCCTGTTGGATGCAGTGGACGAATTCATTCCGCTGCCTACTCGCGAAGTGGACAAGCCGTTCCTGATGTGCATCGAAGACGTGTTCAACATTGAAGGTCGTGGCACAGTCGTCACTGGCCGTGTCGAACGCGGTGAGCTTCAGCGCATGACCGAAGTCGAAATCGTCGGCCTCAAAGACACCCGCAAGACCGTTGCGACCGACATTGAAATGTTCCGCAAGCTGCTTGATTCGGCCAAGGCCGGCGATAACGTCGGTGTTTTATTGCGCGGCACGAAGAAGGAAGAAGTCGAGCGCGGCATGGTGCTGGCGAAGCCCGGTTCGATCAAACCGCACACAGATTTCAAGGCGGAAGTCTATGTGCTGTCGAAGGAGGAAGGTGGCCGTCACACGCCATTCTTCACCAACTATCGTCCGCAATTTTATTTCCGCACGACCGATGTCACTGGCACCGTTACTCTCCCTCAGGGAGTTGAAATGGTTATGCCCGGTGACAATGTATCGGTTGAGATCAAAGTAATTGCCCCGGTCGCAATGGAAAGAGGCCAGCGCTTCGCCATCCGCGAAGGTGGCCGGACCATCGGCGCAGGCCGGGTGACGGAGGTTCTTGCATAGGGCGGTAGCTCAATTGGTAGAGTAGCGGTCTCCAAAACCGTCGGTTGGGGGTTCGAGTCCCTCCCGCCCTGCCATCCCCGGAATGGAGTGATGGAGTAATGGAGCGATGGAAGACCGAAGCAAACAAAGTTTGAAGTAAATGAGTAATCGGGTTGAACAGGCAAAAAAGCGTGTGGAGTTTAGAAATCCAACGCTCCATGACTCCTTTACTCCAACACTCCATTTCGGCCCCCGGAGAGGTGGCAGAGTGGTCTATTGCGGCGGTCTTGAAAACCGCTTCGGCTTTACCGCCGACGGGGGTTCGAATCCCTCCCTCTCCGCCATTGTAAACCTATGACTGACCCGGTCCGGATTATCGTCTGGGGCGTGCTCATTGCCGCCGCGTTTGGCTGGCTTTGGTATGTGGGCCACCTCAAGCGCCTTGTTGGTTACGTGCAACAGACCAAAGAAGAGTTGAGGAAGTGCAGTTGGCCCTCATGGGATGAACTCAAGGGCTCGACCGTTATCGTATTTATCGCTATCGGCATTTTGGGCGGCTTCACGGTGCTGGTGGACCAGGTGTTTTTTCGTATATTCTATTTGTTTAAACTGTGATCACGATGCGCAGCCAGTGGTTTGTAATCCATACGCTCTCAGGCCAGGAACAAAAGGTCAAAGAGAGCATCGAGAAACGGATCAAGACCGAAGAAATGGGCGACTTTGTCAAAGAAGTCCTGGTCCCCATGGAAAAGGTCGTTGAAGTCCGCAATCAAAAGAAGACCGTCTCCACACGAAAACTGTGGCCCGGCTACGTCTTCGTTGATATGGTTCTATTGGACGAAAATAACCGCATCGTCGAAAAACCCTGGTATTTCATTAAAGAAACCCAAGGCGTGATTGGTTTCGTTGGCGGCGAACCGCCCACACCGACGCCCGCCGAAGAAGTTGAGTCCATCAAGAATCAAATCTCGGCTTCTGAAGAGCACGAGAAACCCAAGGTCAGCTTTGAAGTCGGTGAGACCGTAAAAATAAACAACGGCCCATTCCTCAATTTCAGCGGTGTTATCGAAGAAATCGAACCCGAACGCGGCAAACTGAAGGTCACAGTCAATATTTTCGGGCGAAATACCCCTGTCGAACTGGAATACTGGCAGGTCGAGAAAGGTTAAAACGCTTAAATCCGTTTTAACGTTTTAACGATTCGACGTTTTAACTCTTACAGAACATGGCAAAGAAAATTACAGGACAAATTAAGTTGCAGATCGCGGCGGGCGCGGCCAATCCAGCTCCTCCCGTTGGCCCGGCGCTAGGTCAGCATGGCGTCAACATCATGGCTTTCTGCAAGGAATTTAACGCCAAGACCAAGGAGGACGCCGGCATGGTCATTCCGGTCGTGATTACTGTCTATCAAGACAAGTCGTTCACATTCATAACCAAGTCACCGCCCGCCTCGATTCTGCTCAAAAAAGCCGCCGGAATCACGGCTGGCTCGAAAGTGCCGAACAAAGAAAAAGTTGGCAAGGTGACTCGCAAACAAGTCCTCGACATCGTCAAACTCAAGATGAAAGACCTCAACGCGAATTCCGAGGAGGCTGCATTTCGCATCGTCGCCGGCACAGCCCGCAGTATGGGTATCGACGTCGCCGGTTAAGTTCAGTTTTTCATAACTTCACGAATCACGCAAAACGTAACCAAAACCGCGGGAGAGCCTCAAAACTCGTTCGCACCGCAAATCTGAAAAATGCCAAGTAAACGTTACAAAAAAGCCCTCGAACTGGTGGATGCCAGGAAAGCGTATCCACTCAAGTCCGCGGTCGAAGTCCTGACCAGGTTCCCGAAAGCCAAGTTCAACGAAACGATTGACCTCGCTTTCCGTCTCGGGGTTGACCCGAAGCAATCAGACCAAATGGTCCGTGGAACAGTCCCGCTTCCTCACGGCAGCGGTAAAACGGTCCGCGTGCTCGTTTTTACCAAGAGCGGTCCTGCCGCCGATGCGGCCAAAGCCGCCGGAGCGGAATATGTAGGTTTTGAAGACATGATTAAGAAATGCCAGGACGGTTGGGCTGACTTCGATGTCGCCGTTGCCACGCCTGAAGCCATGGGCGAAGTCCGCAAACTCGGCAAAGTCCTGGGCCCTCGCGGCCTCATGCCTAATCCAAAAACCGGCACGGTAACCGATGACACTGGTCGCGCCGTCAAAGAAGTGAAAGCGGGCCGCGTCGAGTTTAAAATTGATAAGGCCGGAAACGTCCATGTGCCCGTCGGCAAAATCTCCTTCGCAGCAAACGCTCTCGAAGAAAATGCGCGTGCCGTCATTGATGCCGTTCATAAGGCCAAACCGCATAGCGTCAAAGGCACATATATCAATAGCTGCACACTCTCTGCGACCATGAGCCCTCCCGTCCGTGTGGATCTCAAAGAATTTGCCACCAGTTGACGTTTTAAACTCTTTAACGACACAAAAACATGCGTCCCGAAAAGCAAAATTTAACCAAAGAATATCTGACGCGCCTCAATGCCTCCCCGTTCTTCATCGTCGTGGATTACAAAGGCTTGCACGTTGGTCACTGGACCCAACTCCGCAAACGGCTCGTCAAAGCTGGCGCAGAGGTCCATGTCATCAAAAACTCCATTTTCCGCATCGCGGCCAAAGAAGCCGGCATTGCCGAGCTGAACGGCGCATTAACCGGACAATTGGCTGTTGTGACTGGTCAGCGTGACATTTCGACCGCTGCCAAAGTCGTCAAGACATTTAGCTCCGAGTTTGACAGGCTGAAAGTTCATTTCGGTTATCTGAACAACCAGCGCCTGGAGCAAAAAGACCTGCTCACTTTGGCCGATTTGCCCTCAATCGAGGTGCTCCGCTCCAAATTCCTGGGCCTTTTGAATGCCCCAGCGACCAAGTTCGTCACTTTATTGAACACTCCAGCCAGCCAATTGGCTCGCGTGCTCAAGGCTCGCGGCGAGAAGCTCGGCGAAACCGCGTCGAAAGAACCCGCAGCATAATCCAATTTTCACCGCGCTCAACCAAGCGGGAGAAAGCAAGAAAACAACAACGAAGGCGTAAATCGTCGGTTTGCAGGCAGTGAACTTAATGGGCCCGTGGCCATGGGCTGCGACGAGACGCAATGAAAGGTAACAATGGCACTAGATAAAGCAGCACTGGTAGAAACACTTAGCAGCGCCACCGTCATCGAAATCGCTGACCTGGTCAAAGAACTCGAAACAAAATGGGGCGTCACCGCCGCCGCGCCCGCCGCGGCAGCAGCAGCTCCTGGTCCGGGTGGGGCGGCAGCTCCGGCAGCGGAAGCCAAGACCACGTTTGACGTCATTCTTACGACGGTTCCGGCCGACAAGAAGATCGCCGTCATTAAGGCCGTCCGCGAGGTAAAAGCCGGCCTCGGCCTGGCCGAAGCCAAGGCCCTGGTTGAAGGCGCTCCCAAGCCGGTCCTGGAGGGGGCCAATAAGGCCGATTCCGACGCCGCAAAAAAGAAGCTCGAAGAAGCTGGCGCTAAAGTAGAAGTGAAGTAGATTATACCGCTGGGGCGGCGGCTCTTCCCGACGTCCCAGATAACCCAATTAGAGTAGAAAACGGACTTTTAGATAAGAAAATTAACTTACACAGCAGTCTCGCGGTTGCGGGATTTAAGTTTGGCAAGTTCGCGCTTGAACATTGCGCGCTTGCCCTCTGTCGTTTTTAGTAGTGAAATATCAGCCGTGGAAGGTCAAAGCATATTTAATGGGTGCCCATTTTTTGCCTCGGCCCCGCGACTAACATAAAGGTTCCTCAATGCCACATTCGAAAGTCACTGAACGCATCAACTTCGGTAAAATCAAAGAAATCATCGCACCGCCCAACCTTATCGAATTGCAGACCAATTCATATAAGGAGTTCCTCCAGGCGGAAATTCCCCAATCCAAGCGCAAGAACCTCGGCCTTCAGGCCGTTTTCACCGAAGTGTTTCCGATTGAAAGCTATGACGGCAAATGCGTCCTCGATTTTCATTCTTACGAGATTGGCGAGCCCAAAGTGGAGTGGCTCGAATGCCTCCGCGAAGGTCTCACCTACGGCGCGCCGCTTTATGTCACTTTTCTCCTGAAAGAAGAGAAGGGAACCAAAGAAGAAAAAGTGTTCATGGGCGAATTACCGCTCATGACCCCCCAAGGCACTTTCGTTATAAACGGCGCTGAACGCGTCATCGTCAGCCAATTGCATCGTTCGCCTGGACTTGCTTTCGAAGCCACTCAGCATCCGAATGGCAAAACACTCCATTCCTTCCGCATCATTCCCGATCGCGGTTCCTGGTACGAAGCACAATTCGACACTAGCGATTTGCTCTACGTTTATCTCGACCGCAAGAAACGCCGCCGGAAATTCCTCACCACGACCTTTTTCCGCGCACTGAGCTTTCTGGAGTCCGAAGGCAAAGGCAAAGATGCCGACAAGGAGAAAACTCGAGGCACGGACGAGGAAATTCTGAAGCTCTTCTACGAAATCGAGGATCTCAGTGTCAAAGAAGCCGAAAAACGCGAAGACCTCCCTAACAAAGTCCTCATCGAAGATGCAATGGACGAAGAAAAGGGCCTCGTCGTCGCTCGCGCATTTGAGCCGCTTTCAAAAGCCGTCGTCAAGCAGATCGCCGAACTCGGCATCAACAAAATCAAAGTCGTCGATACCACCCTCGACGAAGGGATCGTCATCAAATGCATGAAGAAAGATCCCGCCAAGAACGAAGAAGAAGCTCTCAAAGACATCTATCGACGTTTGCGCCCGGGCGATCCGCCGACTGCCGCCAATGCTCGCGCCCTCATCAAGCGCCTGTTCTTCGATTCGAAGCGTTACGACCTCGGCCGCGTTGGCCGTTACAAGATCAACCAAAAGCTCGGCATCAAAGGTGGCGATTCTCGCATCCTTACTAAAGCCGATCTCGTCGCTGCCACCAAATATCTCCTCCGCCTCAAAAAGGGCGAGGGTTCGTTGGATGACATCGACCATCTCGGCAGCCGCCGCGTCCGCACCGTTGGTGAATTGCTCGCCAATCAATGCCGTGTCGGTCTCGCCCGTACCGAGCGCCTCGTCAAAGAGCGCATGACTCTTTTCGATCAAGGTGTCGAAACCATGTCCCCGCAAAAGCTCATCAACCCGAAGGCGCTCTCCGCGGTCATTCGCGACTTCTTCGGCCGCAGCCAGCTTTCGCAATTCATGGACCAAATCAATCCTTTGGCCGAATTGACGCATAAGCGCCGTCTCTCGGCTCTTGGACCGGGCGGTCTCTCACGGGATCGAGCCGGATTCGAAGTCCGCGACGTTCATCCCTCTCACTATGGCCGGATTTGCCCGGTCGAGACACCGGAAGGCCCGAACATCGGTCTGATTGCGTCACTGGCGACCTTCGCCCGCATCAACGACTTCGGCTTCCTCGAAACGCCTTATCGCAAGGTCGAACACGGCAAAGTCGGCAACCATCTGGATTATCTCACGGCCGACCGCGAAGAAACTTTCATCATCGCGCAAGCTAACTCGCCGATCAAAGACAGTGGTGCATTCAGCATCGACCGGGTTGTTTGTCGTGGCAAAGGCGACTTCATCGACGTCGAGCCTGCTCACGTCGATTACATGGACGTCTCGCCCAAGCAGCTCGTCTCCGTTGCCGCGAGCCTGATTCCGTTTCTTGAGCACGACGATGCGAATCGCGCGCTCATGGGTTCGAACATGCAACGCCAAGCCGTGCCGCTGCTCGTTACCGAGGCGCCTCTGGTCGCCACAGGTCTTGAAGAGCGTGTCGCACGCGATTCACGCGCCGTCATCGTTGCCGAAGAAAGTGGCAAAGTCGCTTCCGTGGCTGGCACCCAAATAATCATCACGGAAGATGGCAAGGTGCCCGAGAGCAAGAAAAAGATTAAAACCGATCCCGAAAAGGGCATCTACGTGTATCAAGTGCGCAAGTTCATGCGTTCCAATGCCGCCACCTGCATTAACCAGAAAATTTTGGTGAAGAAGGGTGAGACGGTCAAAAAAGGCCAGGTTATTGCCGATGGCCCTTGTACTCAAGGCGGCGAACTGGCTCTTGGACGTAACGTTCTCGTGGCGTTCATGCCATGGAATGGTTACAACTTCGAAGACGCCATCCTCATCAGCGAACGTATCGTCAAAGAAGACGTTTTCACATCGATCCACATCGATGAGTTTGAAGTCGGCGCTCGCGATACCAAACTCGGTCCCGAAGAAATCACGCGGGACATCCCCAACCTCGGCGACGAGGCCCTTAAGAACCTCGGCCCCGATGGCGTCATCCGCGTCGGCGCGGAAGTGAAGCCCGGCGATATTCTCGTCGGCAAGATCACTCCCAAGAGCGAAACCGAACTCGCTCCTGAAGAGCGCCTCCTGCGCGCTATCTTCGGCGAAAAGGCTGCCGACGTGAAGGACACATCTCTCAAAGTTCCCTCGGGTACTTACGGCATCGTTATGGATGTTAAAGTTTCCTCTAAGAAGGAATCGGACCGGGAATCCCGCGCGATGGTGACCGAGGAAAAACGGCACTCGAAAGAAGTCGAAGACGAATATAAAAAGAAAACGGACGAGTTGCGCGAGCAACTCACCGAGGCGCTCAGTAATATTCTGCTCGGCGAAAAGATTCCCCTCGACGTTGTCAACAGCGAAACCGGCGAAATCATCATCCCCGCCAATCGCAAGATCACCAAAACGCTCTTGCGCAAGCTGGCTCAGGTTTATGATCGCATCGAGATTGATCCCTCGCCGATTCGCAACAAGATTAACGAAATCATCGGCAGCTTCAAAAAGAAGTTCGACGACCTCCAGATGCAGTACGACGAGGAAATCGAACGTGCCGAATCCGGCGAAGGTGTCGATAGCGGCGTCGTGAAATCCGTCAAAGTCTACATTGCCTCCAAGCGCAAACTGTCAGTCGGTGACAAAATGGCCGGAAGACATGGAAATAAAGGTGTCGTGGCCAAGATTGTTGCCGAAGAAGACATGCCGTTCCTCGCGGACGGGACTCCGGTGGATATCGTTTTGAATCCGCTCGGCGTGCCCTCGCGTATGAACGTCGGTCAGGTGCTCGAAACGCATCTGGGTTGGGCGGCCAAACTGCTCGGACTCAAATTCGCGACGCCTGTATTCGATGGTATCAAAGAAAAGGAAATTCGCGGTTACTTGAAGGAAGCGAACTTGCCGGACAACGCCAAGACGCGCCTGTACGACGGACGCACCGGCGAAGTATTCGATCAGGAAATTGTCGTCGGTTACATCTATATGATGAAGCTTGGCCATTTGGTCGCGGACAAAATCCATGCTCGCGCCGTGGGTCCGTATTCGCTCGTCACTCAGCAACCGCTGGGCGGCAAAGCTCAATACGGCGGTCAGCGCTTCGGCGAAATGGAAGTCTGGGCTATGGAAGCCTATGGCGCGGCTTACACGCTCCAGGAATTGCTCACCGTCAAGTCCGATGACGTCCAGGGACGTACTCGCATTTACGAAAGCATCGTCAAAGGCGATAACAGCCTTGAAGCAGGCATCCCCGAGTCCTTCAACGTTCTCGTCAAAGAAATGCAATCTCTCGGCCTCGATGTTAAGGTCGGTTATTCCAATCCTGTCGACCAGCCGCAGGAACCCGTAACCGCCCTGACCGCTGTCTAAGTCTTACAAGTCCTATTTGTCCTATTTATGATATCTACCAAAGAAAGCGCTCGCGAACTCCTCGGTCTCGACAAGGTCAATCAGGTCGAGTACGTGGCTATTTCCGTCGCATCTCCCGATGCCATCCGTTCCTGGTCAAAAGGGGAAGTTAAGAACCCTGAGACCATCAATTACCGCACGTTCAAGCCCGAAAAAGGCGGCTTGTTCTGCGAACGCATTTTTGGCCCTGTTAAGGACTGGGAATGTTCCTGCGGAAAATATAAACGCATCAAACACCGTGGCGTCGTTTGCGACCGCTGCGGTGTCGAAGTGACTCTCGCCCGCGTCCGCCGCGAGCGCATGGGCCACATCGAACTCGCCGTCCCGGTCTGCCACATTTGGTTCTTCAAATGCATGCCGTCCCGCATTGGCCTCGTCCTCGATATGACCGCTCGCAACCTCGAACGCGTCATTTATTACGAGGACTACATGGTCATCGACCCGGGCTCGACACCGCTCAAGCAAAACCAGTTGCTCAGCGAACATGAATTCCGCGAAGCCCGCGAAACCTACGGCGCAGAAGCATTCGTCGCCAAAATGGGAGCTGAAGCCGTCCGCGATGCCCTCGCTCGCGTTGACCTCGGCAAGCAAATCGACCATCTGCAAATCGCGATGACCGAGACCAAGAGCAAGCAGATCCGCAAGAAGATCGCCAAACGCATCAAGCTCCTTCAGGGTCTTCAATCCTCCAAGAGCCGCCCCGAATGGATGATCCTCACAGTCCTTCCGGTCATTCCGCCGGACCTTCGTCCGCTTGTCCCGCTCGAAGGTGGCCGTTTCGCGACTTCTGACCTCAACGATCTCTATCGACGCGTCATCAACCGCAATAACCGGTTGAAGAACCTGCTCCAGCTTAAGACCCCCGAAGTGATCATCCGCAACGAGAAACGCATGTTGCAGGAAGCAGTCGATGCCCTCTTCGACAATGGTCGCCATGGTCGCGCCGTCACCGGCGCAGGCAATCGCGCCCTCAAATCCCTCAGCGACATGCTCAAGGGCAAGAGTGGTCGTTTCCGCCAAAACCTTCTCGGCAAACGCGTCGATTACTCGGGCCGTTCCGTTATCGTTATTGGTCCGGAACTCAAGCTGCATCAATGCGGCTTGCCCAAGAAGATGGCGCTCGTTTTGTTCGAGCCATTCATCATTCGCCGCCTTAAGGAAATGAACTATGTCCACACCGTCCGCTCGGCCAAAAAAATGATCGAGCGCCAGACCACCGAAGTCTGGGACATCCTCGAAGAGGTCACTCGCGGACACCCTGTCCTGCTCAACCGCGCGCCGACGTTGCACCGTCTCTCAGTGCAGGCATTCGAGCCGCAGCTCATCGAAGGTGAGGCTATCCGCATTCATCCGCTGGTTTGCACTGCTTACAACGCGGACTTCGACGGCGACCAAATGGCAGTTCACGTTCCGCTCTCGGTCGAGGCACAGATGGAAGCGCGCCTTCTCATGATGGCGCCGAACAACATCTTCAGCCCATCCAGCGGCAAGCCGATTATCACGCCCACCCAGGACATCACTCTCGGCTGCTATTATCTCACGGCCGAACCGCGGAGCCCAATGCCATCGAATACGAGCGAACTCAGACTTCTCGGTTCCAAAACCGAAACTTTGTTTGCCTATGCGGATGGCGCTCTCACAACCCACGAACGCATTCGTCTCGCCAATCCTGATTTCGGCAAGAAAACCGAATTGGGCGACGCGAATAAAAAAGTCATCGAAACCACAGTCGGCCGCGTCATCTTCAGCGAAATCTGGCCGGACGAAATGGGCTTTGTGAACAAGGCCATTAAGAAATCCGAACTCGGCGATCTCATTTGGAAGTGCTACAAGATTTGTGGCCACGATCAGACCGTCGTCATGCTCGATAAGCTCAAGGAAGTCGGCTTCCGCGAGGCGACCAAAGCCGGTGTCTCCATCGGCATCGATGACATGATCATTCCGAAAGAAAAGGAACAGGAAATCGAAGCCGCCCAAAAGCAAATCCGCGAAGCGGAAAAGCAATATCGCAAGGGCGTTATCACCGATGCCGAGCGTTACAACAAGATCATCGATATCTGGACGCACTGCACCGACAAGATCTCGAACGTCATGTTGGACACCCTCAAGCACAATCAAGGCAAGAAGGAATACAATCCTGTCTCGCTGATGGTGGATTCAGGCGCTCGTGGCAATAAACAGCAGGTTCGCCAGCTCGCTGGTGTTCGCGGCCTTATGGCCAAGCCCTCTGGTGACATCATTGAAAAGCCGATTCTCGCGAACTTCCGCGAAGGTCTGACTGTGCTCGAATACTTCATCTCGACTCACGGCGCTCGTAAGGGTCTGGCCGACACCGCTCTAAAGACTGCGGACTCCGGTTACATGACCCGCAAACTCGTCGATGTGGCGCAAGACGTGATCATCCGCGAGGATGATTGCGGCACGACCAACGGCATTTGGGTCCAGGCCATTTATGAAGGTGACGACGTCGTCGTCAAACTCAGCGATCGCCTTATCGGCCGCCATTCCTGCGACGACATCGCAAATCCGCAGAACCCGAAAGAGTATTTCGTCCGAGCTAACGAGGAGATCGACGAAATCAAGGCCCGTCTGCTCGATGACTCGCGCGTCGAGAAAGTGAAGATTCGTTCGGTCCTCACTTGCGAAAGCAAACACGGCATCTGCAAGAACTGCTATGGCCGAAACCTGGCCACCGGCGCTCTCGTCAAACTCGGCGAAGCCACCGGCATCATCGCTGCTCAATCCATCGGCGAGCCAGGTACTCAGCTCACCATGCGTACGTTCCACATCGGCGGCACCGCTGCGCAGGTGTTTAAGCAGCCTCAAATCAAGGCCAAATTCGAGGGCACAGTTCGTTATGACGAGCTTCGCTTCGTGCAACTCGAAGACGGCAACAACATCGTCCTCAACAAAAACGGTTCTGTCACCATTCTTGGTGAAGATGGTCGCGAACTCGAACAACATAACATTGTCATCGGCTCGGTCATCTCCGTGCAAGATGGTGACAAGGTCAAGAAGGGTGACACGTTCGTTCAATGGGATCCCTATAGCGTGCCGATTCTCTCCGAGAAAGCCGGCAAGGTGAAGTTCCACGACATCATCGAAGGGGTTACGATGAAGCAGGAACTCGACGAACAGACCCAGCAGGAAACCATGGTCGTCATCGAACACAAAGAAGATTTGCACCCGCAAATCATCATTCTCGATGACCACGGCGAACCGCTCGCGAATTATCCAATTCCTTCGGGCGCGCACATCGTTGTTGCTGAAGACGACAAAATCGTCGCCGGCACGCTCATGGCCAAGACGCCGCGCAAAACTTCCAAGACCAAGGACATCACCGGCGGTCTGCCGCGTGTCGCCGAACTCTTCGAGGCTCGCCGGCCCAAGGACGCTGCCGAAATCTCCAAGATCGACGGAATCGTCGACTTCGGGCCGAGCGTTCGCGGCAAGCGCTGCATCGTTATCAAAGACCAGCAAACGCAGGTGGAAGAGGAGCACCTCATTCCCATCGGCAAACACGTCATCGTCTTCAAGGGCGATTATGTCCGCAAAGGCCAGCAATTGACCGAAGGCCCGATCGACCCGCACGAAATTCTCGATATCTGCGGTCCGCAGGAACTTCAGGAGCATCTCGTCAACGAGGTCCAGGAAGTTTATCGCCTCCAGGGCGTCACGATTAACGATAAACATATCGAAATCATCGTCCGCCAGATGCTGCGCAAGGTTCGCATCACCGAACCCGGCGACACTACCTTCCTCTGGGGCGAACAAGTGGATAAACTTGAGTTCGAAGAAGAAAATTCGCGCGTCGAAAAGATGGGTGGCAAACCTGCCGAAGCACAACCCGTGCTCCTCGGCATCACCAAGGCCTCTCTCGAAACCGAGAGCTTCCTCAGTGCCGCTTCCTTCCAGGACACTACTCGCGTCCTGACCGAAGCCGCCACCCGCGCTCGAGTTGATTATCTCCGCGGCTTCAAGGAAAATGTCATCATGGGCCATATCATTCCGGCTGGCACCGGCTTCGACCATCATCGAAAGGTGCGCCTCAAGCCACTGGTCGAGATTAGCGAAGAACCGGCTCCGGAAGAAATCGCGGCTTTGGAAGAGGCCCCAAACCCGCTCGTCGGCTAACGCGGATTTTCCGTCGGCACAGTTTTTAGCAAAGAGCCTCCGGTTCTCGCCGGAGACTCTCTTTTTGTGGTCCTTCGCCGTTTCAGCCGCAACAGGCTTATTGCTTGGATTGGGCTAACTCAATCGGACAGCACCAACTCATAAGATGAAACCGACCCAAAAATCCTTAAACTGGTTTTGCAACATAGCTCCAATCTTCCGCCTAAAACCAACTAAAATTTGCCACCCAATCAACATTATGGGACGGCACTGGATCAAGGCCGTCGCTTTAGTATTACTGGCGGTGCATAATGGCACTTTTGCCCAAGAGGCTGTGCCAGGTGAGCCGGAATTGTCGAGATGGTTGACAAACCAGCCCATGAAGAAGAGTTATCAGTGGCGGCTGGAAAGCGCGGTCGTCGTTGGCGACAGATTGTCGTGCATCGCAAGCAAGCAAACGTACCTGGATCCAGTATCGAAGCCTTTTCACGGCAGTACCCATTTTAGTTCAGAGGCAGCTGAATATTGGTTTGTGACATATTCGATCGCCCGCGGCAAAGGTGGCGCCAGAGATATTATCGTGCCTCTAGCAGCCTGTTGAATTAGCGGCCATTTCCAACATTTGCCATTCCGCCCTGCGGCCAGGAGAATGAAAATGGTGATGAAGTTAATCTGTCGAGCGAGATATTTGCGGGACGCATCCAGTTCATTAGAAGTGATGGTAGCGTCAAAATCCAAATAAGCTGGACGAAAAGCAGGCGGCCCAAGGCCGCCAACTGCTTGGGCGTCCCAAAACCGAAGAGTTTGCGCATCAGCTGGGAAAGATTATAAAACGCGGCCGCCAACTTGTAGCGTTTGTTGAGGTTCTCCCACCCGCGCAAGGTCGTGCGTCGCATCCCGCCACAGTCCAGAATGTGCGCGAAGCTCCTTTCGATATGCATCCCTCGACGACGTAACAGATTCTTACCCGATTCACTTTTGACGCTGCGTCGAGCCGCCAGCACCGCCCGTCTTTCCTCAGGTTCCAGTTTGTCCAAACGCCGGTTGTCGATGGGATCGGAAATAACTGTTCGAATACCTTCCTGCTGGAGAGCCTGCAACTCACTGACCGCATAGTACCCTTTATCCGAGGTGGCACTTCGAACCGTCAGGACATCGAGCTTTTCGCCAGCCGCCCGATTAATATTCTGCTGCGCTTCCAAAATCGGGACCGACATGTCTTTATGATCGGCCTTATCACCCAACCGCACCTCTGCCTGCACAATCGCCCCCGTATCCAGGTCCACGACCGACTCAGGTTTATAGATCATGTCGGTGGCACCGTCTTTGGTCCGTCCAATCCTGGCCTCAGGATCATGCGGGTTCTTCCATTCCGCATTGCTGCCTTTGCCCGGACGCTTGCGATCAAATTTGCGCACTGCCGCTGCATCGTCGGGATCAATCCCCTGCTCAGCCGCCAGGCGTTTGACATAATCCCAGTATTGCTCCTCGGTATTGCGATGCACCAATGCCCGGAGCGATGCGTTGGCCTCAATCACCGAGGCATCAATCCCCAGGTTCTTGCCGCGCAACAGCCCGTGCTCCCGTAACGCTTCCAAGAGCAGCACAAAGATGCGCTCATAAATTTCCAGACCCAGGCGCTGCCGTATCACAGTGAAGCTGGAGTGCTCGGGGGTCTTCTCCTGCAGCTCGTATTTAAGGAAGGAACGGATCGAAAGCGAATCAGCGCAGCGAGCCGCAATCGCGCGCTCACTGGGCAGATCCTCAAAAAAGCCAACCATGATCATCTTCAAGTAAACCACCGGATCGATGCCCGGCCGGCCAACGCCGCTCTGATCATAGGCCGGCTCACACAACGCGCGGACCTTGGCGGCAAAGCCAAAACTTTCCAACGTCAGAAATTGTAAGTATATTTGGCATCATAGAAAGCAATCACAGAATCTGCGAAGGCCAGATTGAGCAGCGCGAAGAGCCGAGCGCTTTGGGCCGTGGTCAGATGGTGTTCTGCGGCCGCCGTCTGGGTGATCTCGTTCCAATAATTTTGAATGGCTCCATTCCAAAACCGCCCCGTTAGCGCCTGGTCGGCAGAGCTGGCGGGACTGTTGGTGATCCCGAGCGCTTTGATCTCGTCAAAGGCATCGCCATAAGTATCGCTGGTCAACGCCGGCGGGGGACCGGGGCGAAACTGATTGGCGGCTTCGAGCGCAAAAGGTGTCACGTGAGACCAGTGAGTGAATTGCGGCTGTTTCGGGAAATTGGGCGGGGTTGACTGGTAGTCTCCGGGAGCGCTCCCGAACACATACGGGATGGGTTGAGCGCCAGAGCCGTCATTGCTTCGCAGAGCCAGGATGGTATCGGCGACACTTTGTCCTACGCTGATGCCTTCAGTCTTGTCCACTCCATCTGGAATTGACGCCAAGGACTCTTGAAGCTGAGCGCCCAAATTCGTTTGGAATGCCGGGTACAACTGCCCCAGGATTTCATGGGCGGCTGCGGCGGCCGCTGCGTCCTGAGGTGCGAGTCGCGACACGCCAGTCAGATGAGCCAGATAAGGCTCATGGGTTCCATCAATGGCGTTGACGGCGTCGTAAATGGCGGCGTGCATGAGAGCAAAACTGCGCGTTGGGTGAATGGTTGCCGGTTGAGCACCATGGGTGCGAACAATCACGAGCAGTGCTCTGTTCCATTGCACCACCGGGTTAGCGGACTGGTCCTGAGCCCCGATATGGGCGCACAACAGAGCAGTTGCGGCGAAAGCGAAACACTTTGCGAGAGCTCGTCTCCCGGAATGTCCATTGGAGTTGGGCACCTGGATATTCGCGTTTGTGAGTTCCCCGCCGCGTTGCGCGGACCGATTTGAATTGGAATGTGTTGCATATCTTGCAGTTTCGATTTTTGATTTCTGGTTAGTTGCGTTTGGCTGACCCTCGCTGGCAGTTCACGCTCTGAATGCTTTTACAAGGTTCAGCTTACCAACTCATGCAGACCGCTTGCGGGGGCAGGGTATTCCCCAACACTTTCTTTTTTTGAGCGCATCAGCTTGCCAGGGCTGGTGTTGGAGCTCGTTGTCGGCTGGCCGTCGGCGTTATCGCCGACCGTTCGCTGGCGGTGTTCTCGGCGATGAAAATCGGCGCGGGACGGGAGGTCATGAACCGCGCAAACGTCCTTGCGGAAGAGCAGGTCCAACGTCTAATCGAAGGCGACGCGAACTTTCTTGTCGAACCCAGGCAATTTGCTCAGGTAAATCGTGCGCCATAGCCACCACGCAAAGAAGCCGGAGAAGTTGAAGCCGAAAATCCGCGCGACGCCGGTCCGGCGGCCGATGGAGGCGAGTAATCCGATGGCCTTGAAGGAAAAGGGCTTTGAAGGACAGCCAGCAAGCGCCAGCGTGATGTTTTGCGCCACAACCCTGCCCTCGCGAATGGCGTGCTGCGCGGTTGGCGGATGAGACTTTCCTGGCTGACTGACGTCGGGAACAAACGCACAATCGCCGACCGCCCAGACCCCCGGCCAATCGGGGATTTGCAAGAACTCATTCACCAGAACGCGGCCGCCTTCCTTCTGGCATGGTAGCGAAGAAAGCAATGGATTGGGCACAGTCCCGGCTGTCCAAATCACGGTGTTGGATGGGATCGGTGGACTATCTTGTAAATAAACCTCGTTCTCAGTCATGCCTATGACCCGGGTATTCAGACGAATTTCGACTCCCCTTTGCGCCAGCACCTTCTGCGCATAATGACCCAGATCTTCACCGAGTTCCGGCAGGGTGACCGCCCCGGGATGCACGAGCACGACCCGAAGCATCCGCTCGAGCAGGTTCGGATAGAATGGCAGCGCTTCGCGAACGAAGTCGTTCAGCGCCGCGACTGTTTCCACGCCAGCAAAACCGCCGCCGGCGACCACAAAAGTAAGCAATGATTGCCGGTCGCCGAGGGAATATTCCGAATTTGCCTCTTCGAGACGGCGGATGATTCTGGCGCGAAGCTGGATGGCATCCGGTAGCGATTTCATGCCCAACGCCAGTTCGGCGAAGCCGGGCAAGTTGAAAAAATTAGTAATCGAACCCAATGCGAGCACGAGATGATCGAACTCCAGACGGCGCGATTGGTTGTCGTAGTTGTGGTGACCGTGTGAAATCACCACCTGCTTGTTCGGCAGATCGATCCGCTCAACCTCACCGACAAAGACTTTGACGCGGCGGAGCAGCTTACGGAGAGGATTGACAATGTTCGTGATCTCCAGGTCGCTGGCAGCGATTTCGTGCAGCATCGGCGTGAACAGGAAAAAGTTATCGCGACTGACCAGGCAAATCTCTACCTCGGGCGCACGCGCCAACAATTTCTCCAGGTGCAGCGCCGCATAGACGCCCCCAAAACCACCGCCGAGGATGACGATTCGCTTTTTTGCTGCCTGGCTGATCGCGCCGTTGTACATGGGGCATTTCATGAGGTAGTTGGAGGAGTGAACACACCGGGCGTCAGGATCAGGCCTCAGTGCGAAGGAGCTTTACGGGGCGGTTCTGGGTCTTTTCGAAATGATGGTTTGGTACAAACGCAGCCATCCAAAACAGATCAGCAACCCGCGGGCTGGAGCGAAACCGGGATGAGCCATGCTCGAGCAAGAACTGCTGCAGCTGGCTTGGCGATGGTTAGTTGGCAGTTTGTGTGATTTCGGATGATCATTCATGTTCATAATGTCAGCATGCAATATTAGTAGGGGCAGCCGGCAACCCGACCTCAGACCTGGGACTGCGAAACCGTGCATTCTGTGTCAGCAGGAGCCGGAGGCAAACGGCGGGATGCCACCGGGAGCGTCTCTTCGACGGCATCGCGCATCCCTGCCGAAGCGTTGTCGGTTGCTTTCTTAAATTCCTTTATGCCCTGGCCCAGGCCCATGGCCAGTTCTGGCAGTTTTTTGGCGCCAAAAAGAATCAGCACGATAGCGAGAATCAAAATGATTTCTCCGCCGCCCAGATTGAAAATGGCTAACATTGGATTTGGTTGCATACTTTAAATTTATTGATTTTGTTTTTGCGCAACTCCGAAGTCATTCGGCACTGCATCCATACCTACCGAACATGTCATGTGAATATTCCCGAGGAGAGCGATTAGCTCACCGCCACTAGAGAAACGCGCTCGTTGCGCTCATCGCGGGCCATTCCTGTGCCCTGCGGGTCAAGGACTGGTTTGCCGTCCACGAGAAACTGATATCGGTGATGACCGTGCGGGAGTTGCACTTCGATGAACCAATAACCGTCTACGCGTCTTCGCATGGGATGAGAAGCTGGATTCCACCCATTGAAATCACCCATCAGATAAACCGATTGCGCAGACGGGGCGGCGCAATAGAAATTGACCGGCTTGGTTGTGTTTCTTGCCGAATACGGATTGATGGTGCTCTTGCTAAACATAGTGTTTGACGGGGAAAAGTTTCCAAGGCCTAGCGACTTTCACTCCAGAGTGGAAGTTGATTGTAGATCTCTTGCCGCTACAGTTCGCCTAAGTTTCAGGATCCGGGTCTCTGGTTTCTTCCGGGCGACGCTTACCGAAGCGCCGGGCCCCGAAGCTTGCCGCAATTCGTGCCGCCGGGCGTAAGCCCCTATGAATTGCTCTAAAACTTCACGTTCGGCTTCGAGCCAATCATTTAAGGCGGTGCCGTGCCGGCATCCTCCCGCAGACCAAAGATCGTGTGCGAGCCGCTCGATTTGTTCCTGGGCCCTAAGGTGTTCCTCGACTGTAAAAACTATCCTCTCGGCAAACATGGGGTGCTCACGACGATCACACAGAGCGTCAGCAGGCCGGGTAATTTCGTGCGCGGTAACATTGCCTTTGACTTTTTTCGGCGCCTGGTGGATGTGGCTGTTAAGGACCACGCGCTTGGTTTCCGTTGACTGAAGGTGAACGTCAGTGGCTTTGTGAAATTTATTTGTCATTCCGAGTAGAGTGTATCCCTTGCCAGGGACATGGGTTTCGCAGGCGATCATATCCTTGAGTCATTCAGTGGAAATTGCATTCGCGGCGCACGCTTTAGCCGCAGCAGAGACCCGCTTTTTTGAAAGACTCCAGAGCCAATGACAACTTTCGCAGTAAGCTTCGTGCACAATAACGCGAAAAATAATGCCGAGGTGTAACAACAAAGTCGGCAGAAGAAACCTGCGAGTCATCTGCGGATATTGCACCCGCAATGAACCGCAAGACGGGCAGCGAATCGCCCTTTGCAAAAGGACGGACGTGGCCAGCTCATGACCCAATAAGTATGTAACATTTTTGAAATCATTTCCCCGAACCTGAACCCGGATGGTGGCGTGGGGCGGACACAAAAACAAAAAGCACTGAAGCAACTTGTCATTGTAAGTTCGCGTCGCAAATCCTTTATTTTTCAAATCCATTTCAAGCATTCGGCCGTCGCTTATATTTTCGAATATCGCAACACTGACCCATGGCTGTGTTTTTCTCGACGAGGTCATAATTCAATCATTCCTGCATCTACGGACTTTCTTAATAACCGGTGTTTGGTTTTTATTGCCGTCTCGGATAAGCTTTTAACTGGTTCAATTCTCCAGACCGCGAACGAACAGGATTTATTCCCGAACACAAAGGCGATTTACGGAACGAATTTCCGTGAAATCCAGGTCGCACACTTGATGGTCTTTTTCATATAACAAACATCCAGACCATTGCTGAAACGTGTTTATTCCTGCGGGCACTAAAGAATGTTTGCGGGAATAAAAGCGAAGGAAGATTGGTCTTGTATAATAGCGGGACGAGTAACAAATAGTCCCAGTGGACGATCTCGAGCGATTAGAATTATTTGAAGAAACGGTGCTGCCCCATTTAGATGCGGCCTACAACCTGGCGCGCTGGCTGGCTGGAAACGACCACGACGCGCAGGATGTGGCGCAGGAGGCGAGCTTGCGCGCCTTCAAGTTCTTTGGAAGTTTTCGTGGCGAAAATCCGCAGGCGTGGTTGTTGACAATCGTGCGAAACACTTTTTATACCTGGCTGCGCAAGAATCGGCCGCCAGAGAAGACGGTTGGAATTGATGATGAAACTTTGGACATCGAAGACGTTTCGGTGAACGCGCAGGCTGTCAACCCGCCGTTCGCCGATGCTGATGCCGTACGCCGCGCCATTGCCGATTTGCCGCTGGAATTTCGTGAAATTGTGATTTTACGTGAAATGGAAGGGTTCAGTTACAAAGAAATCGCCGAACTGGCCGCAGTGCCCATCGGCACGGTCATGTCACGCCTGGCGCGCGCGCGCAAACTGTTGCAAAAGAGCCTCGCCGCCGCATTCAATCCCGGAGACCAACCATGAACTGTCAACAAGCCAAATCGCTCATTGACCCCTACGCTGACGGTGAATTGGATGCTGCGGGCATTCCCGAACTGGAGAAACATATTCACGATTGCCCCACGTGCGCGCTCGCGTGGCGCAATCTGCAAAGTTTGAAAAAGACATTGAGGCAGGATGCGCTATACTTCACAGCTCCGGCGGAATTGCGGCAGCGAATAAAGTCAGAATTGCCTTCGCCGAGGAGAGCGGTTCCACAGCGGCCGGCCTGGAATTGGAGCTGGCTTACGACCGCGATGTCTGGGGCGTTTGCGGTCTGTTTGGCAATGCTATTGTTGGTAACGCAGACTCACCCTTCGCGAGAACAACAATTTGCGCAGGAGATAGTTTCCAGCCACGTCCGGTCGTTGATGGCCGGCCATCTCATGGATGTGGTGTCCACCGACAAGCATACAGTCAAGCCGTGGTTCAACGGCAAACTCGACTTCTCACCACCGGTCGAGGATTTGGCGGCAGAAGGTTTTCCCCTCACTGGTGGCAGGCTTGATTATCTGGGCGGACGCAGCGTAGCCGCATTGGTATTTCAACGTCACAAACACATCATTAATCTTTTCGTTTGGCCCGCAAAAGAAGCCGACTCGAAGCCCACCTCAGTTAAGCCCAGCCAAGGCTACCATCTGATCCACTGGTCGGAGGCAGGTATGGCTTTTTGGGCGGTTTCAGATTTGAACGAAAAAGAGCTGGTGGAATTCGTTCAGGACTTTGCCATGGGCAAAACGGTCAGCCCTTAATGGATTCAGGGCAGGTTTCTTAGGGTTTTGATCAGGCGCGACACCGTACTTTTCGTGAATTTAGATGTTGGTGCTCATGAATGAACAATCGCGGCGGCACTCCATTTGCAGGGTCGCCGCGTCGCGCTTCTTCCACTGTGGATTAGGGGGCCTGCCAGCGTCGCCGCTCTATTGGCGTTTCCAAGTGATAGCCTTGGCATTTTCGCAGGAGTCGTAGTGGCGGCTTGCGTTGGTGAAGTGTGGGTGGCCGCCAAAGTGAAGCGTTTTGGCGAGGATTTGCTTGTGTAGGATAGTAACTCAGAGATCGGTTGTGATGCACTTTCATCTATTTGACGAACTATTACTTAATCAACCGGATTGTTATCACCAACCAACCGATTTTCGTGTCGTTCGTGCAACAGCCGATAGACCTTCCCGGCCCATTCCCCGCATCGCCTCCGGCCATCTGAATCGCGTTTTAGCGCCTTAGCAACGATCCCGTGCAGCCCGATTACCGGGTCAAAACGTTGCCTGTAAGGTTTGGGAAGTTCACCTGTTGTAATGGGTGTTGCCATGGAGATGATCAAAAAATCAGAGTCTCGGCGGATTAATCCCCATAAAGCTGTCAAGCTGCTGCCCTTTAGAAACAATTCGACAAAAGTTCCATATCTGAACCGCCCGCCACCCTCTTATCTCGGGCTAGAACGTCGACTTCGCTATGCCGGTCTGGGGAACTCAGAGCTCCAGATTTGGTAAAAACCAATTACATGGATTTACCTCGAAAATTATCTCTTCTGCGAAAGCTTCAGTGCGGGAGCATTAAAAGGGCATTAAAAGAGCAATGACTTGAAACTTGACTAATGATGATCAAACGCCTATGAGCGTTAGCGAAAATCGAGCCTAAAAGCTTCTACTGCAGGTCAGGGTGGGGCCAATCCCGGCCATTGGCGTTCAAACATCGGAGGCCAAATTGATTTAAGCCCCAGCAAACGTCCAAAAACGCCATCGTGAACACGATGCCAGTTGCAATGGCCCCTAACGATTGGATGTTCGCCAACAGGCATGCGTTTGGCAGGGCAGGGGAGTAATATCTCCTTTGAAGACAAGCGGCGAACACCAACGTGCTCCTGACGCTGGAGTTTTGTTACGTCACCGTGGAGCGGCTTCCACAAATACCCGTTAGGCAGGAGGAGGGGATACTTCGCATCCATCACTCACTGCCATCGTCGGGGGTCGTGCCTATGAAGGCGCCGAACAGCAGACAAATGCCTCAACGCCTGGATCAAGGTCGCCGAGAATGCCGAGACCGCACTGAATCAAAGCAGTCCTGAGTGTTAATCGCGGTTATTTTTTTTCTGACAATTTCTGACAGTTGCCCTTTAATTTCTGACTTCGGGAAAATCAGGATGATATTGACCATTATTAAAGAATAGTGTTGACTGCAAGGCAGTTACGCGGATTTCGTACCCAACGAAATCACAGGAAAACGCATGCTCCGGTCCGTGTGATGCGGAACGGCTTTTTCATTTTCTAATATCGTTAGATACTCAAATTATGGACGCTCAGGAAGTGTTCGCTCAATTCGTGGCCAAAGTGCTTTCTGAGGATAAAGCGAGGCGCTTGCTCGCTCTGTGTGGCAGCATAAAGGGCCAACGAAAGATCCTATTGGGTTTGTGTCACGAATTTGGGCCGACAATCCTGCCCAGTGTTTCGAGGGGCGATGCGTTCTGGTGCAGCCCCAGCTATGTGTTTCATGGGTCACTCGGGTTCGGCGTGGCATTCGCGTCTGTTCGCGAAGCTTACGACCGGTTGGCGGTGGAGGATGGTTGGCTGATAATAGTGCGTGATGGGTCTGCGGGGATTCATCGCCCGGAAGCGCGGTGGGACGATGAAAAGTTCATTGCAACTGAATCGGTCCGTCCTGGTAAACGGTAGGTGTTATGGCGCAGATCTGGAAAGAACGTTATGACGGTCGCAAGCACCCCGCGTCTTGCGTTATCGGCTGCCCCGGCGGAGTGCAGAACGACGCGACCGCGAAGGAGCGAGCCATAGGGGGATAAGCGTCATCGGACCTTTGCCGACGTTTCGCTGAACCGATAAGCGCCGGGGCGCACCAGAAATTTTACGGAAGAATCTTCTTCCGAAACGGCGAGCACGCCGGGGTCCTTGACGCCGGATTCTGCGCGACCATCTCCCGTTTCACCTGTGTTGGTTTCGACAAATGCGGGCGGGAAATGGGCCGTTTCTTGTGGTATCGTCCACCGATACGCCCCACCGAGAAAGGGATGGGTGCGCATGACGGGAAAATATGTAGCGTTGGTTTCGATGAACGCAGTTTGGGCCAGAACCTTCCAGGATTCATCGGTTCCAATCGTTGTTGACGAACCGTCGGGATAGTCAAGGCGCGCCTCCAGCAAAAAGGCCGGCCTGGCATTTACGCCGGCATTGTTCCACGTGCCCACCCAATGCACGATGGCCGCGAACGCGTTGGTGCCGGTTCTCAGGAGTTTGGTAACATCGGTTCGAGTTCATTCCCGTTTAGAGCCTCGTTGTCTGATACGGCCCGGGCGTCGCGAATCACGAATTCCGATAGATTCGATGGAAGATGTGGAACGGGCGTGAATTCCATGAATTTGATGCTTTGTCTGGGTATGACGAGCACTCGGTCGGACAAGTGAATCTGGAGATCCTTGCGAACCAGAAGCTTTTCCAATCTGGATGCAGACATCAGGGGATCAATTTCCTGCGCCTCGAATTCGAAGCATTGTGTCGTTCCATCGGTATAGTGAATGGTGACGGTAGCAGTAACAGTTTTGCGCATGGTTAATTTTCCTTCTTGTTGGTTGGATTGCATAATTCGCGTCATTCGATCTGTGGCAGGCGCGCCGTCTGGCTGGCGGCGTGGTTGCCGCGAGTTGAGTTTTGGTCAGGCGGCCAGAGACACCCCCCCGGTTGAAATGGGATTAGACTCGTGGGAAACGGAATGAATGTCTTCAAATCGGAGATCAACGTCCAAAGTTGTAAGCAAGGGCTGTGCGTCGCTGACTTGCTTCTGTCGGAGCTGCTCTCGAACCGCTGTAACCATCTCGTCAAGCAGACATGGAAAAACGAGTAACGGACAGGAAGTGGTCCACGCCAGGGCCGCTGCCTGATTGGCAGCCCCGCAGAGTCGTTTGAACGATCCAGTTGCGTGCGTTTCTTCCAGGGCCGCGCGGAGCAGTTTCCGCTTGAGTTGATGCAGTTGCGAGTGCGTGCGGTCGCTTGGACGCATCGCTCCGAAAGTCGAGAACGGCCTCGGTTCAAGGCCCGGCGATGACTCCAGGCACGAGCGGAATAATAGCAGCCCGCGGCAGGAAGTTTGTCTCGTACGGTTCATACATGTCGCGGAAGAATTGCTTCAAAGAGGGATATGTTCGGTTGAGCGCCCTCGTGGATTGTTTCGAGCGAATAGTCGAGTTCGTCCCCGGCCAGATCCACCACTTCCGAAAAGAAGCGGATCCCGTTATAATGCGCGACTTGTCTCAAGCAACCGTACGCTGGACAGAGTTCCTCGTTCATTTTTAGAATGCCATGGAGCTGCGCCACCAGCGCGCCGTCGGCGGAGCGAATCCTCCGCGCACACCAGTAGAGGCAGTTCCTGACGGGCCGCGGCAACGTTTTGTCGCCATTGACGGCAACGATGAGCAAGGTGGCATGTTCGGCTTCACTGGCCACCGCCTGCACCAGTGTCGGGAGTTGTAGTGCGCACAAACTCCAGACGCTGAAGATCAGTTCAGAGTCGGGAGCGAGTTGTTGTGCGAGGCGGTCGCAGAGCTCCTTCGCGCGTTTGCCGGAGCGAACGCTGTCGTAAATAATTAGCACTTCCATAAATAAAGACGCCGCGAGTTACTCCGCCAGCGATTCGCTGTGAGCGGCTGCGCTGCCACAGTTGGTTTCTTCTCGCTTCTCAGGATTCGCGGTTTGATGGTGACGAGTGGAGGCACTGCACTCCATGAGGTGACGGAGTTGCGTAATGCCGCGAGCGATGCGTGATTTGACCGTTCCTTCAGCCACTTCTAAAATTTCCGCTATTTCTCTATAGGAGCAATCCTCAAGGTAAAAGAGAGCAACTGCCCCCTGATAGGCCTCGTCAACCAGAGCCAGGGCTCTCAGCACCTGAGCAGAGTCCAGGTGGTGGTCCGACGGGGGTGAGGAAGCGGGTAAGTCTTCTGGTGCGACTTCGTGCAAACTGTGATGTGGAAATCGGGTTTGCCTTCTTCGGGCCTGTAGAAAGATACGATGCAACGTCGTGAAGAGCCACGTCTTCACTTTGGAACGGTCGCGTAACTGATGGCCTTTAGTGGCCCACAGATAAAACGTTTGCTGCGTGAGATCGCTGGCTTCCGCCTCGGCCCGGGTTCGGCTGAAGGCAAACTTGTAAAGCGACTCATAATGCCGGGCCACCAATTCTTCAAATTCATCGGAAACCGTGTTCATAGATTCATCGCTTTGGTTCCGACGAAGACTTCATAGTCGTCGCAAGGGATGCTCGTTCCACGTCCCAGCCGCCGCCCAAGGCCTTGTAGAGTTGGACGATCGCAAGGAGCTGATCGCGTTCGACGCGCGCGAGATTCAATTCGGCGGGAAAAAGCTGTTGTTGGGCTTCAAGGACTTCGTAGTAACTGGCTTTGCCGGCAAGATAACGTTTGGTGGAGACGCGTACAGCGGCGTCCAGGGCCTTGACTTCGCGGGCCCGCTGCTGGCGGATCTCAGCCAGTTTCTCGCGCGAGTTCAGGGCGTTGGCCACGTCCTGCAAAGCGGTCAGCACAATATACTGGTACCGCAATCGGGCTTCGTCGCGCGCGGCCTTGCGCTGCCGGTACTGGCCGATCAGCCGGCCACCTTGAAACAGCGGGCCGCTGGCGCTGGCGGCAGCGGACCAGGCGTTAGCGCTAACCAGGGTGATGGCTGACAAATCGGAACTGACCTTGCCGAGAAACGCGGTCAGGCCGATTTGCGGAAAAAACTCGGCAACTGTCTCGCCGATGTCGGCATTGGCTGACCGAACCAGTTGTTCGGCCTGGCGCACATCTGGCCGGCGTTCGAGCAAGGCGGAGGGCAGCCCGGCCGGAACCTCTGGCGGCATCACTTGAGTGAGAAGCGAAGCGCTCCGCTCGATGGGGCCGGGCGGGCGGCCTAATAAAATACAGAGTTCATTTTCGGTGAGCACGATTTGTTGCTGGATGTCGGGAACGGTAGCAGCCGCGTCGGCCAGCGCGGCTTCGGCGCGTTCGGACTCCAACTCGGAAGCCACGCCGCCTTCGAAACGCTGCAAAAAGATTTTCAAACTATCGCCGAAGGAATTGGTGGTGCGGCCGGCCACCTCGAGCTCCTGGTCCAATTCCAGCAAGCGCAGATACGCCGTGGAAACGTCACTCAACAAACTGAGCAAGACCCCGCCTCGGGCCTCCTCGGTTGCGAGGAATTGTGCGCGGGCGGACTCGTTGAGACGGCGAACCCGGCCCCACAGATCCACTTCCCAGAAGGCGTTCAGCGTGCCCGCGACGGCGCTCCCGGTCGTGCCCCCGTTGGGAATCATATTGCCGAGCAATTCATTGCGACCGCGGCTGACGGTGCCGTTGTAAGTGATGCTGGGGACAAACTGCGATCGGGCCTGCATGGCGACGGCCCGCGCCTGTTCGACGCGCGTGACGGCAATGCGCAGGTCGTAATTGTTCGTCAACGCCTCCCGGATGAGGGCTTGTAGGGTTGCGTCCTGGTAAACGTCCCACCAGGCGAGGTCCGCGAAAGAGTTGGTGGTGGCGGTCGGTTCGCCGCGGAAGGTGGCAGGCGAGGCCACAGCCGGACGCCAGTAGTTCGGACCGACAGCGCAACCGGCAGCCAGAAACAATAGAGTGCAGAGGCAAAAGAGCGGCTGAATGACGCGCCGATGAGATCGGCACCCGGCTTTTACCGATTTGAAGCGGGGATTCTTTCGTTTGGTCATGGTCCCTCGGTGGTTCAATGTTGCGCTCCAGCGGGAGCGGGGGAAACGCCGCCCTCCGCCGCCGGTTTGGCTCTCCTGGCACTGGTGGCCAGCTTCTCGACGAGATAGAATGTTACGGGAATAAGAAAGACCGCGATGCCTGTGGCGGCCAGCATGCCGCCGATGACCACCGTGCCGAGAATCCGGCGCGAAATCGCGCCCGATCCGGTCGCGGTCCAAAGCGGCACACAGCCGAGAATGAAGGCGAAGGAGGTCATCAAGATCGGTCGCAACCGGATGCGCGCCCCGGTGAGCGCGGCGTCCATGAGGGATTTGCCTTTCTCGTATTCGAGCCGGGCGAATTCGACGATGAGGATTGCGTTCTTGGCCGCGAGGCCGATGAGCATCACTAGGCCGATCTGCGCATAGACGTTATTCACCATTTGCCGGGCTGACAACGCCGCGAACGCGCCGAATACCGCGATGGGCGTGCCAAGCAACACGCTGAAAGGCAGCGACCAGCTTTCATACAGCGCCGCAAGAATGAGGAAGACGAACAACAGCGAAAGACCGAAGATGGCCGCGGGCGCCACACCTTCCCGGGCCTTTTTTTCCTGGAAGGACATGCCCAGGTAATCATAGCCCATGTCCGGCGGCATGGTTTTGGCAAAGACATCTTCGAGCGCCGCCGTCGCCTGGGCGGAACTGTAGCCGGTCGCAGCCGAGCCGTTGATCTGGGCGCTGCGATAAAGGTTGTAGCGCATGGTGAACTCCGGGCCGGAGCGCGGCTCGACGCTGGTGAGCGCAGAAAGCGGAACCGGGTCGCCATCATTGTTATGCACATAGAACAGGCCGAGGTTTTCGGCGCGGGTGCGATAATCCCCTTCGGCCTGAACATAAACCTGCCATTGACGCCCAAAGCGGTTGAAGTAGTTGATGAACGAGCCGCCCATGAAGGTCTGGAGCGTCCTATAGACTTCACCGAGGTCCACGCCCTGCTTGAGGGCCTTGTCACGATCCACATTGACGAAAACCTGGGGCACGACCGGCAGGAAGGTGGTGCTGAGGCTGGCGAGTTCGGGCCGTTTGCGCGCGGCTTCGAGGAACTTGTTCAAGTTGTCGCTGAGGAACTGCAGGTCTCGCCCGGACCGGTCTTGCAGGATGAAGGTAAAACCACCGGCCGTGCCGACGCCCTGAATAGCGGGAGGTGAAATGGGAAACGCTACCGCTGTGGGCAGGCGCGACAGTTCCTTAGCCAGATGGGCCTTGATAGCATCGAATCGCTCTTCCGGTTTCGTGCGCTCGCGCCACTCCTTAAGGGTTACCCAAAAAAAGGCGCTGTAAGTATTGCGCACGCCGCTCAGCAGGCTGTATCCGACGACGGTCGTGTAATGTTTGATGCCTGGCGTCCGTCCCAGGATATCCTCGACCTGCCTACAGACGGCGTCGGTCCGTTCCGTGGAGGCGGCGAAGGGAAGCTGCACGCCAACGAATATGTAACCCTGATCCTCTTCGGGCAAAAAGCCCGAGGGCAGCTTTTTGCCAAACCAACCGACCGCGACAGCCACCAGACCGAGAAAAACCATGCTGATGGTTGCCTTGCGGATCAACGCGCCGCACATGCCAACGTAGCCATTGGTGGCGCGGCCATAGACGCGATTGAACCCGTCGAAGAATCTGCCCAGCGGCCCCCGGGTTTTCTTGCGCGGACGAAGCAAGAGCGCGGAAAGCGCCGGACTAAGGGTGAGGGCGTTAAAGGCCGAAATGAGCACCGAGATGGCAATGGTCACCGCAAACTGCTGGTAGAGTTGCCCCGTGATGCCGGGAATGAATACTGTGGGCACGAACACCGCGGTCAGAATGAGGGCGATAGCGATGACCGGCCCCGAGACTTCTTCCATGGCTTTGAAGCTGGCATCCTTTGGACTCATGCCTTCTTCGATGTGATGCTCGACGGCCTCAACGACCACGATGGCATCGTCCACCACCAGGCCGACTGCCAGCACCAGGCCGAAAAGCGACAGGGTGTTAATGGAAAAGCCCAGGAGTGGAAACACGGCGAACGTGCCGATGAGCGCCACGGGCACCGCCAGCATCGGAATCAGCGTGGCCCGCCAGCCTTGCAGAAAGACATAGACCACCAGCATGACCAGAGCGAGCGCTTCCCAGAGGGTCTTCGAGATTTCGCTGATGCCTTCCGTGACGGCGAGAGTGGTATCGAGCGTGATGGTGTATTCGAGATCGGCGGGAAAACGTTGCTTCAATTCCGCCATGCGCTTTTTCACGCCCTTGGCGGCATCAATGGCATTGGAGCCCGGCAGTTGATACAACGCAAGAATCGCGGCAGGCTTCCCATTCAAGCGTCCCATGATGTCGTAATCCTGGGCGGCCAGTTCCATCCGGGCCACGTCTTTCAGGCGCACCATCGAGCCATCCGGGTTGGCTCGCAAAACGATTTCGCCAAATTCCTGCTCGGACTCGAGCCGGCCCTGGGCACTGACTGAATAAGTGAATTCCTGCCCGGCCGGCGCGGGCTCGCCACCGATCTTCCCCGCCGGATTCACGGTGTTCTGCTGGTTGACCGCCGCGATGATTTCCGGAACCGTGATGTTGAGTTTGGCGAGTTGGTCGGGTTTGACCCAGAGGCGCATGGCGTATTGGCCTGCGCCGAAAACCGTTACGCTGGCGATGCCCGGCACCCGGGTGAGTTCGTCGTTGAGATTGATATAGGCGTAGTTCGCGAGGAATTTTGCATCGTAAGTCTTGTTCGGCGAGGAGAGCGCGACGAAGAGGAAGGGTGACGTGAGCGATTTTTGAACCGTCACCCCGTAGTTCCGGACGTCCGCCGGCAACTGCGCCTCCGCCTGCGAGTAGCGCAACTGGGTCAGCATGTGGTCAACGTTCGGATCGGTCTTGACATCGAAATTGACGTACAAGCGCATCAAGCCGTTGTTGGCATTGAGCGAATACATGTAGTTCATGTTATCCACGCCGCTCAACTGCTGCTCGATGGGAGTGGCGACCGATTGCTCGATCGTCTTCGCATCCGCGCCGACGTAATGCGCCTCAACGAAGATTTCCGGCGGAATGATTTTTGGAAATTGCGCGATAGGGAGCGTGAACAATGTGACCAGGCCGACGATCACGGTAATGATGGAGATCACCATCGCAACGATGGGACGATTAATGAAGAATTTGGACATGGTTTAAAATGGGTGAAGGTTGGGCAGCGCCGATGGGGTTCATTCCTTTTTTGCTAATGCCCGTGGAACGTAGGGCTTTGGAACTACAACCGTGCCTGCCCTCGCTTTCTGGGTGCCTTCGACAATGACCTGTTCGCCGGGCTTAAGGCCCTCTTCGACGATCCACAGATTGCCAATGCGATCGCCGACCTTCACGGACCGGATGCTGACTTTGTTGGCCGCGTCCACCACGGCTACCTGATAGTTGCCTTGCAATTCCATGACGGCGCGTTGCGGAACCGCCAGCGCGCCGGCTCTGATCTGGGTCCGGGCGCGGACCCGCGCGAACTGGCCCGGCCGGAGCACGCGGCCGGGATTGGGAATCAGACCCGCCACGAGTAGCGCTCCCGTGCGGACATCCACCTGGCGGTCCGCGAAATAAAATTTTCCTTTATGCGGATAGATCGTTCCGTTGGCCAGGATCAGTTCCAACTCCAGGTCCCGTTCATGTTCGGCCCGCTTGGTGTCATCCGCGTAGCGGTTCATGTAATCCATATACGAGGCTTCGGTGAAGGTGAAATAAACCTTGATCGGATCGACCGTCGAAACCGCCGTCAATTCGCCGGAAGCGGGGCCAACGAGATCGCCGATCTGCGCCCGCGCTATGCCGGCGATGCCGTCAATGGGCGAGGTGATTTTGGTAAACTCAAGATTCAATTCCGCGGTCTCGACCGCAGCCTTCGCGGACGCGACCGCGGCCTTGGCCACCAGGCTGGCATGCTCGGCGTCAACAAGCTCCTCCTGGCTGATGGCCTTTTCCTTCGCGAGAGGGGTGTACCGCTCGACATCCAGTTCGGTTTTGTCGAACTGGGCCTCGGCCTGGGCGAGCTGGCCCTTGGCCTGATCCAGTGCAGCCTGGAACCGGCGCGGATCAATGTGGAACAGCAAATCCCCCTTTTTCACCTGGGCCCCCTCCCTGTAATCCTGCGCCATGAGATAGCCGGTGACTTGCGCGCGAATCTGGGCGTTCACGTAACCATCGAGGGTGCCGATCCACTCTGTATAAAGCGGGACATCCGCCGACTGGACGGTCACTACGTCAACATCCGGCGGCGGAGGCGCCGCGGCTTGTTTCTTGGGCCCACAAGCTGCTAACGTCACGAGGGTGAGCAAGGAAAGGAGTCGGATTGTGTATTTCATTTTTAGGAAAAAAAGGGCGGACCGAGGGATTAAGGATTGTGCCTTATGGAATTCAACTGACGGCGATGAGTGAAACCCGCTCGTTGCGGTCGTTACGAGCGATTCCGCTCCCATTCGGATCAAGCGTTGTCGTGCCATCTACAAAAAACAGGTATTGATGATGGCCGTGAGTTAGCGGCACTTCAATGAACCAGGATCCATCCACTTGCCGTTGCATGGGATGGCCAGATGGATTCCACCCGTTGAAATCGCCAACGAGACTTACCACTGTCGCCTGCGGAGCCCGGCAAAAGAAGTGAACCGCCTTAGCCATGTTTTTGGCCGAATAAGAACTCTCGGCCGGCTTGCGATCAGTGGTATGCATGCGTCAATCTATTCAGGCTTCATCCAGCGCGGACGAGACAGCGAGACCGAGGAACAAGAAAATAAGAGCAGAGGTAACGTCGTGATGGGACGGCGTGAGCTGATTAGACCTCCCGAATTTTGGTTTTTATGCGTTTTCATAATTTGTTTGGTCGTGCTTATTGCTCCAAGCCGAGTAGTGCGAGCGATAGCTCCCAGAGCCGGTTCGCGCTGGCGGGGTCGAGTGCGTAGGGGGCGACGCCGGAGCCGCTGGTATTCGGGACATCGGAGTCGAGGATACGCGCTTGGTTACAGTTCTCGAAGTAGCGGCCGCCGATGCCGTCGAGCTGTGGTGAGGTGGCCACAAGGACGCTTGTCGCCGCGCCTTGCTCGATCGTCTTGTATCTCACTTTTGATGCGTCAAATGTCTCTGCGTATGGGGCTGAGGCGTGGAGGTGCGCCAGGACATCAGGGTCCAGGTCTCGCAACAGGTTGGTTGTCGCAATGTTGCCCGGGTGGACCGCGTTGGCGGTGATGCCATCGCTACCCCAGCGGCGTGTCGCCTCGACGGCGAATAGAACGTTGGCGGTCTTGGACTGCCCGTAGGCGAGCCCCAAGTCGTACGGACGAGAGGTGAAGTTCAGATCGTCGAAGATCACCGGTGAGCGCTGGTGCCCGACGGAGCTGAGCGACACAATTCGCGCGTCGCCGGCTGCGGCGAGTGCGGCGTGCAGGCCGAACGCGAGTGCAAAGTGGCCGAGGTGGTTGGTCGCGAATTGCATCTCCCAGCCCTCCGTGGTCAGTTGGAGGTCAGGCAGAGCCATCACGCCGGCGTTGTTGATGAGCAGGTGCAGCGGCCCGCTCCAGTTCGCGACGAAGGTGGCGACGGAGGCTTGGTCGGCAAGGTCGAGTCGGTCGACATGGATAACGGCATTGCCGGTGGTAGCGGTGATGTCGGTGGCGGTCCGGTCGCCGGCGTCAGTATCGCGCACGGCGAGCGTGACTTCGGCTCCCGCGCCAGCCAGCGCGCGTGCCGTCTCGATCCCGATGCCCGACGAGCCACCGGTGACGATCGCGCGCTTGCCCGAGAGATCGATGCCGTCGATCACGTCGCCGGCGGCCGAGGCAAATCCGAAGCGAGTCTGGATAAGAGTGGAGGTGGTGGTGTTCATTTTCATTGTTTTGCATTGGGATTGAGAATTTTGGAATCGGCGCCGTCAGAAACGGATCGCAATTTGGAAAGAATCGCTTCCTTGCTGGCAGTCCCAACAATTCTGGCCCGGAGATTTCCGTCCATGAAGTACAGCAATGTTGGAATCGACTGAATTTTCCAGACAAAGCTGAGATCAGGATGGTTGTCGGCGTTTAACTTGACAACTTTCACGCCCCCGGCGCACGCCGTTGCAACTTCCTCCAGCACGGAATCGAGGATTTGGCAGGGACGGCTCCAGGCCGCCGAAAACGCGACCAGGACCGGTTGCTTCCACCTTAGCACTTCCGACTCGAAATTCGCTTCGCCAATTTCGATGATCGGTCTATTGTTTGGATTCGGCTTCATTTCCTCGACTGCGTATCAGTTTAACCAGCCCGGCGTTTTGCGCTGCTCGTCAGCGAACGTGGCGGGCGTGGCCGGAAGGATTGGACAAGCGGTCCGAACAAACGCACTCCTTCCGAACCAGCCCGCAGGATTTTCCACTCCCAGGCGAAATCATCGCGCCTCGACTTGAGAATTACCGGCTCGAATTTCACTTCGGCAAACTCGACCATCAGTTTTTTCTTCTGGCTCGGGTTCATTTTTTTGACTGCACTTAACATTCAAAAACCTTTATGCAGAGCGCGTGCCATTGGCGCTAAAACCGCGTAAGTCGCTGATAACAAGCCCGTAACGAAAGTTGAGCAGACAATCTCGAAGGGTCAAAAATTTGAACGTCCGAAAAACCGTTCGGTTGATTGAAGCCATGGTTCCGACACCCCATTTCAGCGTGGACCCTTGAAATCCCACCGGAGCGCGGCCGTCTCGGGCGTGCTCCGTTCGTTAGCAGTCTCAGGATGCGCCCAAATTCACGGTCGCCAACGCCTCCTCCAGGCGGCCCTCAATGCTGTGGGCAGCGTGAATCAAAGAGTAGACGATCCGTTCGTTCATATATGAACAATACAGCGCTGATGCAGTGCTCTCAAGGGATTCACAACTTTAGTCGGAAGCCGATTCGGTTAAGGCTGGTGGAGACGAGCAGAATTACCGTCGCGCAAACTGCCGAGCGAAGTATGGCGAACGGGAGACTCCCGGCAAGATGCCCATAGCCGTCGCCCAGGCGCAACGCGCTCAGCAGGCCGGGCAGCATTTCAGAAATCAAATACGCGAGCAGCACGTTCTGGCCCGCCAGCGCCAGCGGGCGCGAAATGATTTTCACCGGGCGAACGTCGGAGATGAGATACAGTACATACCATAGCGCGGCGGTAATGGCACAGGCCCACAGGCACCATGACGGCGTCGCGTTATTCTTGCTGATGCCATAAGTCCGATTCAGCAACATCGCAGCGGCCGCGCAACCGGCAACAAACCAGCAGGTGAATCCGGTGCGTGCTTTCAAGCCGGCCGTGTCGGCGGCGGTGAGCATCGAGCCCAGCAGCAATCCGCCCACTGCAATGGCCCCCTGCGAGCCAAGCGTTTCGCCGATGCCGACGATTTTGCTGAGCCAGAAGCCATCAAACACGCCCTTCTTGTCCGCCACGAACAGGCACATCAACAGAATCATGCAACCCAAAATCGTAGTGCGGTTGCCACGAAACATCAGAAAGACGATGGATGCGACCAGATACGCCCAGCCGATGAGCCCAAGAATTCCATACCACTCCGTGTCCAGTGACAACGGCGCCAGCGTGATAATGCGCTGACCCTTCGCGTCCCGAAAGGCAAACGCCAGCCAAACCAGCAGCGCCAGTCCGGCCAGTCGCACGCAGAAGCCGGCAATCTGTTGAAGTAGTAGCCGCCGACGTGAGGAGGCGGATTCTGAGCCGGATTCTGAGGTGTAACGTGCAACCCCCTCCGCCTCCTCACGTCGGCGGCTACGCGGCGCGATGGAACAGAACGCGGCAATGGCGGAGAGGTACATCAGCACACACCACCAGTCGCCCGACCAGCCCAGTGTAGTCGAGTCCGGCGTTTCGTGAACCATCAGAATGCCGATAAATAGCAGCGCCAGGGTGCGGATGACGACATGTCCTAGAATTCTCAGAGTCGGCTCGCCCTTCGCCATTCGACCACCGAGCGCAAAGGGAACTGACATTCCCACAATGAAGATGAACGCGGGAAAAACCAAATCCACAAACGTCATTCCGCTTCCCCCGCGATGACGGTCGCTGAAATGGACCATCCAGTCAGGCACGAGCTTCCCCGCGCCGGCGAGGTCGTTCACGAAAATCATCATGAACATGACGAATCCGCGCAGCGCGTCAATCGAGGTGATGCGTGTTGGTAGCGTGCCTGGTATCCCGTTCAAGCCGCCAATGTGGAAGACTGATGGGCCAAACGCCAGCGCGGGATCTTAATGCTCCCAGACGGCACCGATCAGTTCTTTTCGGACCGTCGAGTTCTCATCGGCTATCACTACGGCGACCCAGGGAGTGTCCATAGAAGTGATTCTGCCGGACCACTCTACGGTGCCCGAGCTTCCTCGTTTCAGGCTCAATTCCTTCTGTTCATCCGGCAGCGTGAGATTATCCGTGCGAATGTTGAAACGGTGACTACCGACGCCTCGCGCATTCACTCTGATCCGTACCTCCCCAGCGTCAGGCGAGACCTTGGAAATCTCAAAATCAAGTGCCTGGCCGGGGCGCAAATCCAGATGATATGCGCCGGCGGGCAGGAAAATCCGCTCCTGTTCCTCCGCATGACAGCGAACGATGTATTTGCCTTCTGGCAACATGGCCCGGAACTGTCCGTTCGTTGGATTCGCCTGGATGACGGATTGCCCCTCACCCCAACCCTCTCCCCATCGGATGGGGAGAGGGAGAATATTTTTGTCGTTGCGTATATTTGGGATGAATTCGACCGGCGAGTCGGCTTGTCCTTCAACGAGTGCGGGACCGGCCAGGTCGCGCATGAGCCAGATCCACCGTGCCACCGGATGTACCCATACCTCTTTGTAGGTCCAGGTGCTCTGCACTGGCCAATAGGGGACATCGTGGTCGCCGCGGGTCTGCAGGCCTACGGGCAGCGCGCCGACTACGTTGCCCGGGAATGGCGCGTACAAAGGAGCGAAGTCGCTGCCTTCGCCATACATGGTGCTTTGCGAAAACGGATTCCGGCCAATAATCCATTCTGCCTGATGCTGCGCCAGTGCTGCTGACTCGAGGTCGCCTCGCAAATGCGCGGCATTAATCAGCGCCTGGGCCTGGGGTAGAATCGTCCCAAAATTCCCGCGATAATCCATCCAAACCGGAAAAAGTCGCAGGTAGTGGCCCTGCCCGAGCGGGACGCCGTTGGTGACCTGGTTCCGAAACGATTCGCACCTCGACTCGGGCACGGTCCGATACTCGTCTGCCTGATAGATCGAAGCGGGCATCACGCCGTAGGGTTCGGTGTACTTTGCCACGGCCTTCAGGTATTGCGAATGCAGTACGACTGCCGAATACCATTTCATCCAATCGGGATGCTCCGGAAACGCGTCACAAAGCCGCGTCAACGCCAGAATCGGCGCTTGTTCCCGGCCGCGGTGGCAGTAATGCAGGATTCGATCTTTCGCCGGGCCCGTATAAAAAAAGCCCAATAGTGGAATGTCCCAATTCGGTCGCTTTCGTTCCTGGGAAGCCACAATAATGTTTGCCAACTCGACGGCCTTGTCCGCATAGCTTTGTTGCTTCCCGGTGGCCAGCCACAAATCCACCGAGGCCAGGACGCCCACGGAAGCCGCCTCATGTTCCACGTTGTCCGAATCGAAGTTGCCACGCCAGAGTTCATTCGTCGCATTGGTCGCGGACATCCCGGCGCACGCGAAGCGCCAGTCAGCCTCCGCCAGCTTAAGGGCATGCGCCGCCAGTCGCGGGTCCGACTCCTTCAAAACGCGAGCGGCAATGGCTTCGGCGGCCGAGGCCGTAAAATTGCCCATCGGGGTATTGCGCGCGGTCGAGGTGATGTCGTCGGAATTTCCGAGAATGCCATCGGTCCAACGACTGTTAACGGAACCCTGATCGCGGAACCCATCGCCAAATCTTGTCTTCAGAATCCAATCGAGCCCCCAGCGCGCTTCTTCGAGCAAACGTTCGTAGAGTTCCGGGTCTTCGCGCCGGGCATGCAAGCGCTCCGCCAGGCTGAACAGGCCATAAACGATCTCACCCGTATTGCCGAGCCCCTGCGTGAGATCCCCGGCATCGTGCCAGCCGCCGTTGATGACGATCCGCTGGTCGCCATGGACTACGGTCCAGTCGCGGTGACAGATTCCATGCACGCCGGGAATTGCCATTCCGCAGCGTTCGGCGTAGAGAAAGTTTATCGCCTTCAAAATCGTCTGCCGCCAAACGTTCGGCTCGATTTGAAATGGGCGGGTGAACGTATCGCCAGCCTGTAGAAAATATGAACCGCTCTGCCGGATCTCGGAAAAGTCCATCAATTGAAATTCCCCCAGATGCGTTCTGACGGTTTGGATGGATTTGGATAGCACCGCTTTCGCGGTCGCCTGATCAATCAACTGGAATTCCCTTGCCTTCAAACCGCTGGCGATCGCGCTCTTGGTTGCGCCGGACTGGTAGCCGGTGTGACTGTATGAGATACGCCCGGGCCATACTTCCCAGCCTTCAATGTAGTCCGGATCGACCTGCTCGAGTTCCAAATGATCGAAGTCATAGGTTAGAACATCCGCGGCCTCCGGCTCGTTGCCCGACATCAGGCTCGAGATTTCCAGCCGGGTGACCTTGTCTCGCGGCAAGTTGCCGATCTCCCAAAGTACGCGGTTCCATTCGTGATTCCGCAACACCACCGTCGTCTCGCCCTCTTGTCCAAAAGGCGCCGGGAGCGCCTCAACCCCAGCGTTGCAGACTCGCAACTCCAGCGCGACGACCTGCCAGCCCGGGCAATCCGGATAAATCCACAACGAGAGGCGATTGAACTGGCGCCAGTCCTCCCCCGCGAATTGCCGTCGAACACCGCCACTGCCCCACCCGCGGCCATTTTTCGGCCCCGGGACATCCAGCCGGGTGGGCATGCGCAGACGGAGCGATGACCGCCCGTTACGTGACTGTTCCCGCGAGAACGATATTTCGGCAGCACTGTGTTCCGGTTCAGTGGTTTTTTGAGCAGCCCGTGCGTCCACTACCTCGGGAGCACCGGTGGAAAAGGCGCTCCAATGGTCTGGGCTGTCCATGTCGTCCAAAACGCGGCTGGCGATGACTTTCTTGTTGAGCCAACGGTTGGCGGCGGAGTCCTTGGAATCATCCGGTAGTAGCTCCTGGCCGCCAGCCGGGAAGCTCATCCTGGCCACCAGAAGAAACGTGCAGTATTTTCTAAGCCGCATCCGGAAAAAGACTAGCGGAATTATCACAGTTCGCCGAAATAAAAAGCATTCTTATGCCGACTGCATCAAATTAACCCGTTCATTTCGAATGACATGAGTCCTTTGATTCGACTTTGTCGATCTGGACGGAATTTTGAACGTCCAAAGATTCGTGCGGTTCCTCGGTTGAAAACCCGTTTTCCTCCGTTAACTTAATGGTCGTGGAATCAAACAGTGACAGCCGATACGATCCGAATTTCGCCATGCACTTGCTTCTGGATATCGCCCATGAGCAATCGGTGAAGCACCTGCTGCAAAAACTCATCCTCCGTGCGATGGAGCGCCCTAACTCGGACGTGGCCTGCTTCCAGATCTGGCTGGTTAAGCAAGGAGACCTCTGCTCCGTTTGTCCGCAAAGACCCAAGTGCCCCGACCAAACCCGCTGCCTCCACCTGGTTGCTGGCGGCGGCAATTCCCTTTCCAGTCCTGGAGCGGGCGTTCCGCGTTTCGATGATCCCAACGCGCGAATGCCTTTGGGAGTAGGCCTGGTGGGCAAGGTGTCGGCGACAGGTCAGCAGCTTGTCCTAAACGGTCTAAACGAAAGGCCGGGGGAGTGCAGTGAACTTGAATGTCTGCGGCGAGAGCAAATCCGTGCATTCAGCGGCTCGCCGATCACTTTCAAAGGCGAGGTTTTGGGAGTCATGGCCGCATTTACACGTCAGGACATAATGGATGAAGCACGGCCCTGGGGGCAAATCTTTGCCGATCACATCGGTGCTGCCGTCGCCAACGCGCGGGCCTTTGAGGAGATACAACGTCTCAAGGCGCAACTCGAGCAGCGGAACGCCTACCTGGAGGAGGAAGTAGTCGAAGCCAAAGCCTTTGGCGACCTCGTCGGCCAAAGCGCACCATTGCGGCAAATCGTCAGCCAGATTGATCTGGTCGCGCCGACCGATGCCTCGGTGCTCATTCTCGGTGAAACCGGCACGGGCAAGGAATTAGTCGCGCGGGAAATCCACCACCGCAGCCGGCGTAAAGAGGGGTCTCTTATCCGCGTCAATTGCGCCTCCATCCCAAGAGAGTTATACGAAAGCGAATTTTTCGGCCATGCGCGCGGCGCTTTTACCGGGGCGATTAAAGACCGCACCGGACGGTTCGAGACGGCTGAAGGCGGGACGATTTTCCTGGATGAAATCGGAGAAGTTCCTTTGGAATTGCAGAGCAAACTGCTCCGCGTCTTGCAAGAGAAACGTTACGAGCGCGTGGGTGAGGACCGGACGCGGCTCGCGGATGTGCGGATCGTCGGAGCGACGAATCGTGACCTGAAGAAGGAAGTCGCAGCGGGCCGCTTTCGTGAAGACCTGTACTACCGGCTCAATGTGTTTCCGATTCAAGTCCCGCCACTGAGAGAGCGGACAGATGACATCCCGCTCCTGGCAAAGCACTTCATTGAATTGTCGGTCAAAGAACTGCGCTGCCCGAAACCGCGATTAACAAGGGCGGGTATTGTCAAACTCCAAAGCTACCACTGGCCCGGCAACATCCGGGAACTGCGGAACGTGATCGAACGGGCTGTTATCATTTCGCGCGGCGGCGCGCTGGACTTTGATCTACCGGTGACGGATTCCCGAACCGCTCCGGCTCGCATCACGGCGCACGAAGCGGACGACCCAGAACCAGAATTCCTGACTGAACCAGAGATGCATCGGCGCGAACGCGAAAACCTCGCCGTCGTGCTTCAGAAGGCGGATTGGAAAATCAAGGGTGCTGATGGCGCAGCGGAGCTTTTGGGAGTAAAGCCAACCACCTTGCTTTCACGCATGAAAAAGATGGGGCTGAAACGCCCCAACTGAGTCAAAACAAGCTGCCCAAGAAAAGAACTTTTATCAATGCGGATGAAAATCTCAAAGCAGTGTTCAACGGCAAGAAACAGGTCAGTATGTTTGAGATGACGAAATTGGTCTCCGGGCATGTGAAGAAATAAGAACGATACTTCCACCAGGCAGAGCCGGGGAAGCAACCAAACTGCGCCGAGCAGAAACCGCCTTTAAGAAATAGTTTCGTTTTCATTTGAGTTCGCTCTTTGGTTGCTAGCCGCAGCCGACGTCGGGCCTCTCTCAGTCATTGCAAGCTTGCGATGACCAGTACTGTGGTTTGGCTGTGGCATTGTTTTGACTTGCCTAATGACCGACGGTCGAGCCGCCATCAATGGCGGTGATCGTCATTGGCTTGCTGATAGTCATGGTTTCAGAGCTTGATCCGGCAGTCTTGATAAAGATGGTTCCAAAATCGCTGACTGCATTAGTGCCGCCAGCGAGGGTTTTAAAGGGAGTGGTGAAATTTCCGTTTTGGATGCTGCCAGTATAGTTGAAGTCAACAAAGACCGGCCCGGACAATCCGGCCAGGAAATTGATAAGATTCTGGCCGGCGGGCGAACCCCAACCAGTGCAAAGATCGTAACCGGGCTGCGCGAAGTAGAGGCTGGGACTGACGGCGTTGGTGTTGGCGCCGACGGTGATGTCGTGAAAACCGGCGTTGTATCGAGGACTTTCGCTGATGTCGTAAATGGCAGGATTGGCGAAACCCAGGGTCGGTTTCCCTTCGGAAACGGCTTGCTGGTTGATTAAGGCGGTGAACCCGGCCCAAAGCGGCGCGGAGGCGCTGGTTCCGCCGACTCCCTGAACGTGCCCGGGGATGCTGGGATTGCCATTTGTGAAGGTTTGGGTGTCTACAATTTCAACCGACTGCGCGCACATCGCAACGTCCGGAATATTGCGCCATTTTGTCGAACCACCATTGGAGCTCATGTTAACTCCTGCCTGGTAAGCGGGGATGGGAACATTGATTAAAATCCCGCCGCCCGTAATGTCTTTGCCGGTAGGGTTGCCGTCGTTCCAGACAATTTCAGATTCCCAGGAAGCGCCCGAGCCGTTCATAAACAGGATGGTGCCGCCAACGGTGGTCATGTAATTCTGGACGACGTTGCCCGGATTGGTTTGGGTGGGATAAGCTCCGAAATCTCCGCAGGCGTAGTAAAAGGACTGGCCCTGGATTGCCAACTGGAACAACGCATTTTGTATGGCTGAATCCCCGCCTATGCCCCAGGAACAACTAACCTGCTTCGGAAGCGGCTCACCCTCGGTCGGGCTGGCAATTTCGTTCATTATACTGGTGTCAAAGAGGCCTTCATAGACATTGACTTGATTAAGGCTGGGAGCCATGGCGATGGCGACCTCAATGTCCAGACAGACCTCGTCGTTGTTGGCGCCAGCAACATTGCTGACGCCATCCACAGTGAGCGGAACCACTGGCACGTGCGGGCTGATGCCAGCGAGGTTTTGGTATTTTGTGATATCGCTGGGAGTGTAGCCGTCAAATTCAACCAGGCCGACAACCTGGCCGGCGCCGTTGAGCGAGACGCCGGGAGCGTACGCATTTCTAAAATCGGCCCCGAGATAAAGACCGTTGGTGCCCGAGCCGGTATTGGGTTGCACTCCACGTTTGTATTCGATCAGGCTGCTGGGGCGTGGAATGAAGAAGTTGTCGAGGCCCTGGATGTAGAGCACCGACAGGGAGGCATCCGCTGAGGGCTCGACATCCGGGGCATAGAACTCGCGGTTTTCGGTGGGGTGGTGGTATGTGCCGAGGGTGACGCCGAACACCCGTTCAATGTTGGCCACGGTTCCCAACACCTCCAAGTGCGCGCGGTTACCAAAGGTTCTGACCACTTGCAATCCGTTCGAGGTGGCGAATTGAATGGCCGACCGATAATCCGATTCTGAAGGGCCGAATCGTTCCGTAAATTGCTCGGGCGTGAGGAACTGATGGAAGTTGGTGCTGGTTCTGCTGTAAAGTTCGTGGAGAAGATTGGTGAGCGCAGGCAAGTTGCGGAGTTGCAATCCAATTGCGATTTGCATCCGATTTGCGGCTGGAAGACGCGTGATCCTTGGCAAGTTTTTAGCCGCAAGTGCGCCCTCATTCTTCACCGTCACTCCATCCGCCGCCACAATGGGCACAGAGTAAAACAGCAGCACCGAGACAAACAGCGCTTTGGCAAGTTGTGCGGCAGACAACGGTCGTCCGATGGGCGACGACAAAATAAAGGTTTTCATATCCTTTCAATTGGGTCCGAATACATCAGTCCGCTGGTCATTGGAGGGTGACCAGCACCAACACCATGCCTTTGCCTTCGCTCAAGCCGGTCATGGCTTTGCCTAAAATCGCTCCCTGCGCCCGCGCGTGGTCGGTGACTTTCATTGCGTGGCCTGGAAAGCTGGAGGTCGTCAGCAAATCTCCCGGCTCGATGGCGCCATTCGAAGCGTCTGCCTGCACATACACACGACCGGTAAGCGCGACGTTCTTCCCACCTTCGAGTATTCCCTGTTGAGACATTTGGATGCCAGGATTGATTCCATTGGCGCCGCTGACCACGCCCGCTACGCGGCCATCGTAGGCGTGCTCGCTCAGCTTCAGCCGGCCAGGATTCGCTTCGTCAATAACGACGACCGCCCCTTGCGGAATGTCGCCTGCCGGGCTGGAAAACTGGAAAGGTTCGGCGAGATCGGAGCCGCCGTTAATAGTGATGGAGCTGCAGGCGATGTGCATCCATGCGCCAGCCGCATTGTTCCAGAACCCGACGGTGGTGATGAGGCTGTTCATGCTGCCGATCTGCACATCGCTGCCTGAACCATTGCCGCCGATATAGGCATCTATTGGACCGTTCCCGTCTGCGGCGTTGCTGCCGTCTATCAGAACGTAATTGCCGTTGACTTCGAGCCGTTCTGACGGACTCGTGGTGTTAATGCCAACAAAGCCATTGTTGGCGACCGACATTCGGTTGGCGGAAGATGTGTAAAAATCCAAGCCGTACTGGTTGCCGCCAGAAGTGCGTTTGGAAGCAACCCCTTCGCCGCTTGAAAGGGCGCCGCCAAACTTTAGGCCGAAATCAAGGGCTCCGTTGTTATTTCCGAGCGAGTCGATGTGAACACCGTTGGTGCCGTCGAAAAGGAAAATGCCACCGGAAGCCAGCACGTTGAAGGCATTATCCACGCTGGCACCCGTGAAAGGGATCTCTGAACCGTCGCCCCAAATGAAGGTTGCATTCTGAGTCGTTTGAGCATACTGCCCGGCTGCAAAACTGCCGAGACCAGCAGCGATGTTCTCGCTGCCGCCGGGAACAGTTGCTGCGAAACCGCTAGCGGTGTTGAATATGCCTCCTCCCACTGTCGCCAGGTCGCCGCTGGCCTTGTTGGCCTCGCCGCCAGCGACAGTTGAACCTCCGAAAAAGAAGCCACTGGTGGTGCCGTTTGCGGTGTTGTCCAATCCGCCGCCGATGGTTCCATAAAAGGCCAGATTCGTATTCTTCAGGCCACCACCGATTGCCGACGCGGTACCACTGGCACTGTTTCCAATACCGTCGGATGGATTACCGTCCGTTCCGCCACCGGCGACAACCGAGCCGACGCCGCTGGCGCTGTTGGCCAATCCGCCGCCAACAGTGCCAAAATTCGCGGAAACACTGTTGTTGTAGGGATTTCCCGACAAATCGTCTCCGCCACCGCCGGACACGGTTCCGCCGACAATTGTTGTGGAAATCGAATTAAGCGGTGAACCGATGATTACGTTGGGAGCATTGCTAAAGGTACCCGCTGCGTCCGTCGTCAGCCTGAAGCGCATAGCGCGAACGTTGTTGACTCGAAAATCCATGACCTGATTGTTGGTGGTACCGAGGAACGCGCCACTGCCAGCATTGTTCCCCCCGAGCTGCCAGAAGTTGGCGGAAGCCAAACCACCGAGGGCCGCCGCATTGACATTCGTCAACCCCGTGCCATCGCCCGCAAAACTGTTGGCTGGATTGGTGAAGGTGATCGCGCCGCTATACGCGCCAGCGAGATTTGATGAAGTAATGGTTCCGCTCAGTCCCGCCGCGTTTGCACCCTCAGCGAAGATCGCGTACGGAGCAGGAGTCAATTCCTGGCGAGGACTTAATGTCGAAAAGCCGCCGCTGCTGTTACTGCGCACCCCAATCTGCAGCCAATAGGTTGTCCCATTGAAGATTCCTGCACCGAAATCGAGCACAACCGTGAACAAGCCGTTGCTCACAGGAGTTGCCGAATTGGTCAGAAATCCCGTCGCGGATGTGCCTCCGCTACTCACGCTAAAGAGCGCGAACCTCAGGTCATAGCTGCCGTTGGCCGGGTTGCCGTTGCTGTTCAGTTGGCCCTGGTAAGTGAAGGCCGTGCCTTGTGCTGTGGCTTGATGCGGAGCGCACAGCAACAGCAGCATAGTGAGCCCAAATGACAGTCTGATTGCGGGCAGTGTGCTTACCCATGAGCGTGAAGGAGGTTGGCTAACCGGGATCGGGTCTTTCATTTTGTGATTTTGCATAGTTGTTCGCCTTTCTAATCAGTCAACGGGCCTCTGCGGGTCTTCATCATATTTGTGTGGGTTGTTTGAGAATGTTTTGGGGAAAGTCCGAGCTACGGATTTCGCAGCCGGAAGAACCTGTTGCCGACGGGTGGATTTACAATGATAAATCTGCTCACACCGTTGTCGTTAATGGATTGTGGAGGGGTCACCCAGTTCGTCGTATTCAGGTTTGTGTTTTGCACCAACTCAAAACCTGTCGAAGGCGACGGCCAGGAAACGACAGCTGTGTTGGTGGACGTGAGGACGATGGTCAAACTGGGCGCGCCGATTGTTTGCACGACATAGAGCGCCCAGAACCCGCCGGTGAGAGAGTAAGGGCCACCCGTCATTGGGCCGCCGGCATCGTGCTGTCCGATCGTGCTGCTGACACTGTACTGGCCGTTGCTGCTCGTGCCGCCTCCACCCGAGATTTTGTACCAATCGATTGAGTACTGGCCCAGGGCTGAAAGGGTGATGAGGCTTAACAGAGCTCTCAGAACTGTTTGTTTCATAAGCTTCATCTCCCAGTGCGTCGTTCGGGTCAAAAAAGGCTCACCCGATTGAGCAAATCTTTGCGGGAAAAGTCTCGCTGTTCGCGGAGGAGGCGCGGCCTTACTGTTATTCAGCAGTAATGCCGACCAGGAACGGCTGGCCCGGTGTGGGTTTGTCCGATGCGAAATCCAACAGTCTGATCGGCACGTCCGGAAAAGGATTTTCCCAGGTGGTCTCGAAAAGCCGCGTGGTGCGGTCTTTGCGCCGGGCCGCCGCATTGTCACCGGTCCAGGCGAGCTTTAAGCTTGTTTTTTCTTCGTTCGGCTGCGACCACCAATCAGCCATGTCTTTGCCAGTTACGATCGGCACTTCAATCCGCCGACCGTTCGCGTAATGCAAAATGTAGCTCCCCAATTCATCTCCCGGACGTGCCGACGAAGCCAGGATCGCGGCATGCAGAAAATGGATACGCCGGCACTGCCGCTCGATCTTGATGCCGAGGACATGACTCGGGTAGGCGAGACCGTTCGCGCCCAGAGCGCCAATCTGGATCAGGCCGCGGACATCAAATTCGATCCCGTTAAACTGGCGAATTCCCGAGCCCAGTGATGATAAATCATTTCCTTCCTCGTCCGGGCTATACCAGCAGCAATCCAGAGGCGCGTTAAGATAATCACTCAAGTCAAGCGAGTGAGTGGCAACCTTCGAGTCTCGGCGCGGGATTCTTTCAGTCAGTTGCACTCTGCTAAAAGGGCCCTCGTCCAGTATTAGTCCCGCGCCCGACGGATGCGTCTCGCGCTGACTTGCTAGCGGCGGCAACTTCCAATCGAGGCCCATGTTCTTGAGTTCCCTTCGAATGCTCCTCAAGTCCCAAAGGTCGAGTTGCCCGTTCCATTCAATCGCAGCAAGCTCGCACCCGTTGGGGCTGAAACAAATCGAGCTTACCGCCGCTCCGCTTCCTGTTTGCGTTTTGAGCGTCGCCACAGGCTCACAGCTTGGAAACTTGAAAACTCTGACTTCGCAATTGGCCTTCGCAGTAGCTAACAGCAGGCCGTCCGCGCTGAATGCTATCGGCGTGCTCTCGACAACCTGATCGGAACCGATCGCCTTTTCCGAGCGTTCCCATGACCCGGTTTTCCACAATGTCACTCCGGCCTGGCTCGCCGCTGCCAGCCAGCTTCCATCCGGGCTGAACGAGACGCACGCCGAACCCTTTACTTGCAATTCGCGGACCAACTCACCGGTATCAGCGTCATATACGTTGACTCCGCTGCTTTTCCACGTTCCCGTCGCTGCCCAGCGACCCGAAGGATCGATTGCCACGTAATCCGCTCCTTGCAGCCCTCGCAATTGAACCAAATTGGTTGCTCCATACAAGTTCAGTATCAGGGGATCGTTCGGCAATTCCCTCGACACCACCATTCTCCGCCCGGTACGATCCAACGCGCAGTAATCAAAAGGCTGATGCGCCATTCTCACCACAGGCGGTTCGACACGCAGAAACGTGCTCGCCGCCTCGCGGCGAATCTCAAGGGGCCACCGATAAACACCAGCGCGTGTGCTCCCGACCACGCTCATACCTCCATTGGTTTCAAAGTGCGCTGAACGGCAATTCGGCGCTGGAAGAAGGCCGATCTCCGTTCCCGCGCTCGCGTCCCACAATCTTAGGCCGCCCATCGTCCCGGCCGCCAGCAATCGCCCATCCGGCGAGAACTCCACGCTCCAGGAATTTAGCGCGTTTGGGCCTCCCCCCAGCCGTTGGTAACCCGTACTGTGCGCTACTTCCAACAGCTTCACAGTGTCGGACGCTATGGCATGAGCCACCACCTGATCATCCTCGCTGAAATGAAGTTGCGTGTCCTGGCTTCGGTATAAAACTAACTGGTGTCCCCTCGCGTGATCCCAAAGGCGCAACGTGTTGTCCCAACTCGCGCTTGCGAGCAAATCGCCCCGGTGCGAGAAGGCCACGGCCATGACCGGACTTTGGTGGCCTTCCATCTGGGCGCGAATAGTTCCGGACTGTGCCTCCCAAACGATGATTGGACCGTCCTGGCTGCCTGCCGCGACCAATTCTCCATCGTGGCTCCAGGCGAAGGACGTCAGTTTTTGCGCAGCAACCAGGGTTGTCGCGAGATTTCCCGAGGCGATATCCCAAATCTCAACTGCGGAACCGTCCGCCTCAAGTGCGCCCAGCCTCGACCCGTCGGGGCTGAAGCGCACAAGATTTTCCCTTCTGCCGGTGACCAATCGTTTCATGTCTTTGCCAGAGTCGAGTTCCTTGATGGAGACAGAATTATTTGTGTTCGCCACCGCGACCGTCTGGCCATCCTGGCTGAAATCGGGATTACCAAATCCAGCGCCCACAAAATCAACAACCAAAGCACCGCTTCGACGTAGGTCCCAAATCTGGTAGTGGGAGTTCCCGTCTCGGAGCGGGCACATAGCCAGCAGATAGCGACCGCGCGGATCGAATCGGCGCGGAGTCATCCCGCTTAAGATATCAGGTGAATCCTCGAGCTGCAGGCCAATAATCTCCTGGTTGTCGTCAACTCGGCGGACACTGATAGTCGAATGCGTCCGGCAGGCGTATGAAGCCAGTTGCTCATCGAAGCACACACTTTCTGCGGCTGCATGAGAAGGAAACCGCCATTGCTTTTTCTCGCGAAGGTCTGGCAGCGAAAATGCCGCCACCGCCGCGTCGCTCAAATCAGGGGAGCTGTGAATGACCGCTGCTTTGCTGATCGCTTCGAGACTCTCGAAACGTTGTCCCGCCAATCCGCTCAGTTGTTTTGCGCGTGCCTCGCCCAGCAGGGCCTCGTAGAGATGCTGTTCCGCGGCCGCGCGTTGCTTCGATTCGCCCGCGCGGGCGTCATCCGCTTCTTCACGCAATCGCGTCTGTGCGCGTTCAGCTCGCCGTGCGCGGATCGCCTCCCACGTGCTGGCAATCGTTCCAACCACCAGTGCCACCGCCACCGCCGCCGCCGCGGCAAAGACTACCCTGTTTCTCCGCGCCAGTTTTTGAAACCGATACCAGTTGCTCGGCGGACGCGCGACCACCGGCTCGCCGTTCAAATGTCGCTGCAGATCTGTCGCCAGCCCGTTCGCAGTCTCGTAACGCCGCCGTCTGTCCTTCTCCAGGCACTTCATTACAATCCAATCCAGGTCACCGCGCAATACGTTGATGAGGTCCCTTCTGTCATAGGTCGGCCGCGGCGAAATTGCGTCTGAGCCGGCCTCGCGGGCTTTGGCTTTTGAGTTCGTTTGTGGAGTGCGCGCTTGCCGCTTTGTGTGCCTGCCCCCCGATGCTTCCATGATTAGTCTCGTCGAGGGACGCAGCGGTTCTTTTTCCCGGATTGTCCGTCGCATCTCCTCGATGCCGGACTCCATCAACTCCTTCACGTCGAACGGCGTCTTGCCGGTGAGCAATTCGTATAGCAAAACTCCAAGGGAATAGATGTCCGTGCGCGTGTCGACATCCAGCCCCTTCAGCTCCGCCTGTTCCGGGCTCATGTAGGCTGGCGTGCCTATAAACTGTTCGAACGAAGTGAACAGCGTTTGGTCCGTCAGTCTTCCTTCGATCGCTTTGGCGATTCCAAAATCGATCACCTTCGGCACCGCCACTCCATCGTGAACGGTCACCAAAACGTTCGATGGCTTGATGTCGCGGTGAATAATCCCCTTTTGGTGCGCGTGTTGAATTGCCCGGCACACCTGCATGAACAAATCGAGCCGTTGCGTCGTCGGGAGTTTATTGTCCTCGCAATAATCCGTTATCTTAACCCCTCGAACCAACTCCATTACAAAGTAGGGCCGGCCGGCTTCTGTTGCGCCGGCATCGAACACCTTCGCGATGTGGGGATGGTCCATTAATGCTAGGGCCTGGCGTTCTGCTTCGAACCGGGCCACTACATTCTTTGTGTCCATCCCCAACTTGATGAGCTTGAGCGCGACCCGTCGGCGCACCGGCTGCTCCTGTTCCGCCATGTAGACCAGCCCGCAGCCGCCCTCTCCAATCCGCTCCAACAGTTTGTAATGTCCTATTCTATCGCCGGGCTTTTCCGCGATCGGTATTAGCGGGTCCGTTCGGGGTTGTTCGGGCAAAATACCCTCATTCGCCTCGTGCGCTTGAAGCAATGCCGCAACCCGCGCCAGCAATGTCAAATCGTCCCCGCACGCGCCAACGAGAAACGCCGGCCGCTCCTCCGGACGAAATTCGATCGCCCGGCTGAACAACGCCTCGATTCGCTCTATGTTTTGGCTCATGGCCTGCCGTTCTGCGCTTTGGATTCAGTGGCGTTTTTGCAACCGAAAATGGCTCATCGTTGAAACCGAAACCGGCGTCGCCCCTCACTCAGAGTCCTTCAATTCCGCCAGCAACCATGCCCGTGCAAATGTCCAGTAGCGCTTCGCCGTCGCCGGGGCTATGCCCAGCGCCTCAGCCGACTCAGAAACGCTCAAACCGGCAAAGAAACGCAGCTTTACCAGCTGCGCCCGCTCCGGGGCTTCTGCCTCCAATTTTTCCAGAGCTTCATTGACTCGCAGGAGCAGCTCCTCGTCCGTCGTGATGGCCACATCCAGGCTGTTGAAGTCGATCCTTACCAGGCCCTCCCCGTGCCGTTTTCGGTGCCGTTTTCGAGCGCGATCAATGAGGATTCGTCGCATCGCTTCGGCCGCCGCGCCAAAGAAATGCCTGCGACCGTTCCAATGTTCATTCTCTGACCCGACTAGGCGAAGCCACGCCTCGTGCACCAAAGCAGTCGGTTGCAGCGTCTGGCCGGGAGCTTCCTTCGACAACCTGGCGGCAGCAAGTCTGCGCAACTCATCGTAAACCAACGGAAGCAACTTCTCCGCCGCGTGCTCATCTCCAGCGCTCACAGCTCCAAAAATCTGCGTCAAGTTCCTTGAAGCGGGGTCCATCAACAAGCCTCCAAAAGTCCGAATAGCATTCGCGCGGTCACAAACAACGGGCCGATTGGGTCCAACCCGCGAACAAGGCCGATTAGATTCGATGGCTTTGGCCAGAGGCCAGGAATCTGAACGACGCGTTGATTGTCATTATAAAGCCCTGGAAGTGCAACACAAAGTTGGGAATCGCTGTAGCGACGGGGATGCGCCACTCTGTTCTCCCCGGATGTAAAGTTCTCGTTTTCACGCTCATCAATCCCTCGTTGGCTGCTGGTCAATTCACCGCGAGCCCGCGCCGTGACCGTCGGTTTATCAAGGTCAACTGCGCCGCGAAAATATTTCTTACGATTCCTGCGTCCTTTTGGGGCGGAATCCTCGCTTTGTATTGATGGCTGGATTGCGGCGATAAGTTAAAAATCTCGAAAAACGGACTAATCGATGAAAACCGGCAATTACGACCGAAGCAATTCCGTTTGATTTACAAAATCAACGAAGGAATGATTCGCATGAATTCATGAACGATTTGCCAAATCGTGAGGTGGTAATTTTTACGGAGGCCGTCAATTTACCCGCGGATGAGCGCACTCCGTATTTGGAACGTGCTTGTGGCGGAGACGCGAAGCTGCGCCAACAGGTAGAGGCTTTGCTGCAAACTCACGATCGCGTCGGAGATTTTCTGGAGGAATCGCCGCAAAGGGCCACGATTGAAGCCCGAATAGATAGTTCAACCAATGAAAAACCGGGTGATCGGATTGGCCGCTACAAATTGTTGCAACAAATCGGCGAAGGCGGATGCGGCGTGGTTTACATGGCAGAACAAGAGGCTCCGGTTCGGCGGCGGGTTGCCCTGAAAATCATCAAACTGGGAATGGACACGAAAGGCGTAATTGCCCGGTTTGAAGCAGAGCGACAGGCGCTTGCATTAATGGACCATCCGAATATCGCCAAGGTATTTGATGCCGGCGCAACGGAATCTGGCCGGCCGTATTTTGTCATGCAACTCATCCGAGGCGACAAAATCACCGAATACTGCGATCAGAATTCACTGTCAACTGAAGAGCGGCTGAAGCTGTTTATCCAGGTTTGCCAAGCAATTCAACATGCGCATCAAAAGGGCATAATCCATCGGGATATCAAGCCTTCCAATATATTGGTGACCACGACCGTAGAAGGGAGTGCCTTGCCGGTAGTGATTGATTTTGGCATTGCCAAGGCGACCACGAACCAGCCGCTGACCGACAAAACACTTTTCACGGCGTTCGAGATGCTCATTGGCACGCCCGCCTATATGAGCCCGGAACAGGCGGCACTCACCAGTATGGACGTGGATACGCGCACTGATATTTACAGTCTCGGCGTGTTGCTTTACGAATTATTGACCAGTGCCACTCCTTTTGATGTCGGTGAACTTCTGAAAAAGGGTCTGGATGAAATCCGCCGTGTGATCCGTGAACAAGAACCCGTCCGACCATCCACGCGATTAAGCAAGATGACGGAAGCAGATTTAACGACGGTGGCCCAGCGTCGCAAATGCGAACCTCCCGGTCTGATTCGTGCGATCAGCGGGGACTTGGATTGGATTGCGATGACAGCCATGGAGAAGGACCGCACGCGTCGTTACGAGACAGCCAACGGTTTGGCGCTCGACGTTCAACGCTTTCTGTCCGACGAGGCCGTTTTAGCGCGTCCTCCAAGCGCGGTTTACAAATTTCGAAAGCTGGCACTGCGGAATAAACTTCTTTTTATCGGCATTAGTGTAATCGCAGCGCTCCTCTTCGCCAGCTTGATCGCTGTTTCGGAGTCTCTAGCGAAGGAGCTGCAGGCCCGTCGCGAGGCGGATGCCGCCCTGCGACAAGCGGAAGCCGAGAAAGCAAAGGCCCAAACCGAGGCCATTAAGAGCCAGCAAGTCACGCAATTTCTCCAGAAAATGCTGCGAGGCGTGGGACCCTCAGTAGCTCGAGGGCAGGATACGAAGATGTTGCGTGGAATTCTGGATCGAACGGCCGAAAGCGTTGGCATTGAGATGACGAATCAGCCCGCAGTCGAAACGGAACTGCGCAGCCTTCTCGGCAAGCTCTATTTGGAGATCGGAGATTATGATCAAGCTGAAAAAATGTACCGCGCGGCGTTGGCCATCAACCGGAAGCTCTTCAGCCCGGAGGGCCGAGAGGTGGCCGCCTCGCTCAACGACTTGGGAGTTGCGCTGCGCAATGAAGACAAATTGGCGGAGGCGGAGGGTGCGCACCAGGGAGCACTCGACATCCGGCGGCGGCTTTTCGGCAGTGAGAATGCGGACGTGGCTACTTCGATCAATGATTTGGCTACGGTGTTTCGGCACGAGGCAAGGAAGCCCGAGGCTGAAGCGCTGATGCGGGAAGCGCTGAGAATCAGGCGCAAATTGTTTGGTGACGACAGCCTGGAGGTCGCCGACGCACTCCATAATCTTAGTGTCGTGCTTGGTGATGAACATAGGCCAGTCGAGGCCGAAGCGACGGCGCGGGAACGGTTGGACATTTGCCGGCGGCTGCTTGGGAACGATGACCCTTTAGTTGCATCAGCACTTAGCGATGTTGCGTGGGCCGCAGCCGGCTCGCGTAAAGTGGACGAGGCAATAGCGCTGGAAAGAGACGCTCTGGCGATGCAGCGAAAGCTTTTGGGTGATGAGTCTCCGGACGTGGCAAGATCCTTGAACTTTCTCGGCCAACTGCTGGCTAAACAAGGGAAAGTTGAGGAGTCTCACGCTCTATTGCGGGCGGCCCTTGCGGCTCAACGCAAGGTATCCGGCGAAGCCAATCCCGATTCACTCATTACGCTGCGAAGCCTGGGTTTCGTGCTCGAGGCCGAAGGCAAACTGTCGGAGGCAGAGACGACGCATCGTGAAGCACTGGCATTGTGGCACAAACGCGGCGAGAACGAAACTCCTCTGGCATTGTCCGAGGTGGAGAGTCTTGCCGGCCTCCTCATCGCTCAGAAAAAGTTTGGCGAAGCAAAGGATCTCCTGGATGAGGCGCTTACTCGTGAATTGGTTAGCCGGTCGTCTAGCGGGAATCTGCTGGCTCGGCGAGCCGAACTCAATGCCCGTCGTGGACAATGGCAGGAGGCTGCAGCCGATGCCGCTATCGCATTCGAGCATCAACCCTACAATCGTGACCGTTATCCCGTGCTGGCTGCCCTCCTGGCCAAAACCCATGACCGCCCCGCCTACAAGAAACTCTGCAAAAGGCTTCTCGCAACCTACTCCAGCACAACCAATATCTTCGTCGCTGATCAGGTGGCGAAGTCCTGCCTATTTCTTCCTTTTTCAGATGCGGATTTACCGGCGATCAGTCACCTCACCGATATAACGCTAACGCTCGGAGTTGGAGACGCGGGCGCAATGCCCTACTTCCAGGACTGCAAGGCACTCTGTGAGTATCGGCAGGGGCATTACGCCGAGGCAGTCGAATGGGCACAAAAACCACTCAAAATTCCTGGGATTTATGTTCATGGGCACTCCTATGCTGTGCTGGCCATGGCCTATTGGCGGCTTGGGGAGCAAGAAAATGCGCGAGCTATGTTAGCCAAAGGGGACACATTGGAGCCAGGTGTTATGCCAGCGAGTATCGCTGAAGATTCGGGAAGCGCATGGCTTGCCTGGCTCTTTGCGCGGATTCAGTTGGACGAGGCCACCGCACTCATTCAGCCCTCATCAATGCCTGAGAACAACTCGAACAAGCCATAGCGAAACGGCAAGAAATTGGCCTCGACAAAATGTCCCCGCAATGTCACTGAATTCACCAATAGATCTGCCATCATGCGAGGATGTGAGCGACGCCACGTTATTGTTAACTGCTGTGGAGCAAGGCGACCCCAAGGCGGCAGGAAAGTTGCTTGAGCTCGTTTATGACGAACTACGTCGGTTGGCAACCAGCAAGATGGCCCGGGAAACGCCCGGCCAGACACTTCAACCCACTGAATTGGTTCATGAGGCGTGGTTGCGTTTGGTGGGCATCAAAAATCCAAAATTTGAAAATCGCGCTCATTTTTTTTCTGCCGCCGCCGAGGCCATGCGCCGCATTCTTATTGACCGGGCGCGCCGCAAACTCACCCAGCGTCATGGTGGAGGTTTTGAACGGGTTGACTTGGAAGGACAGGATTTGGGCGCTCCTGGTGCCGACGAGCAATTATTGGCCGTACATGAAGTGCTTGACGATCTCGCCAAGGAACATCCGATTCAAGCCGAGGTAGTCAAGTTGCGATATTTCGCGGGTATGACGAATGAGGAAACAGCGCAGGTTCTGGGTATCTCCCTTACCACGACGAAGGCCTACTGGAGATTTGCTCGCACCTGGATTCTCCACGCGATCGAGCATTCCTAGCCGGTTTCCCGGCCTTTTCTCGATGCGGAACCCTCCGCCTCACCTCGCTGCTATGCGTAAAGAATCTCTCGCGCTTATCACAGTTTAGCCTTTCCAGATTGCGGCGTAAATAAGGATTGAAACTGCTCCCAACGGGGTCAGATCAGCCCTGCGGATACAATAAATCCCGCCGAAAGAAATCTTCAAGAGCAGGCGACCGGTTTGTTTTGAATTCTCGCATTGTATTCATGACGGGTAGTACGCCGTGAAACTAAACCGATTGATCCAATGAAAATCAATATCAAGGTCACCAGTGAAAAACGAAATGGAAATAAGGCATGAATGCAAAAAGTAAGGAATTTCAAACCGCCATCGTTATCGGCGCCTCGAGTGGTATCGGTCTGGGCATAACCCAGGCGCTTCTCGAACGCGGCTATCGGGTGGTCGCCAATTCGCGCAAAATCACCCAATCAAAAGATCTAAAACCGTCCGCTGACCTTGTTCTGGTTGACGGCGACATCGGCAAAAAGGATGTGGCGGTCAAGGTGGCGGAAGCCGCCGTCAAACACTTTGGACGCATTGACCTCCTCGTCAACAGCGCGGGCATCTATATTCCGAAGCCATTCACTGACTACACGCCCGAGGATTTCGAAATGATGATCAGTACGAATGTGGCCGGGTACTTTTTCATAACGCAGCAGGCGGTTGCGCAAATGCGCAAGCAGAAATCCGGGCACATTGTGAGCATTTCTACCACCTTGGTGGATCAGCCGCTGGCTGGCGCGCCGATTTCGCTGCCCGTCTTAACCAAGTCCACCATTCCGGCGTTCAGCCGGGCCCTGGCGATGGAATACGTAGCAGACGGAATTCGAGCCAACACGATCTCACCCGGCGTCGTTAACACTCCGATGCACGCGAACGATGACCACGAATTCCTGAAAAAGCTACACCCCATTCCGCGGCTGGTTGAAGTCTCGGACATGGTGGATGCCGTGCTTTATCTACAATCGGCAACCATGGTGAATGGCGAAAACATCCACGTTGATGGAGGAGCGCATGCTGGTGCCAAGTGGTAACAACAAAAGAATACAAACAAGAAAAGAAAGAAACACATGAACACAATACAAACCAAACACAAGACTCGTTGGCTCGCCCATAGCAAATTATCATGCATGGCGGCGGCGGCAGCGCTTGCATTCTCAGCTTTCCAAGGCGTTGCTCAACGGGTCCCTTCGCAGCCCGTAAAGAACATCGTCCTCGTCCATGGAGCCTTTGCGGACGGGTCAAGCTGGGCCAAAGTCATTCCTCTGCTTGAAGCCAGGGGTCTTCGTGTGACGGCGGTGCAGAATCCACTTTCGTCGCTGGCGGATGACGTCGCAGCAACACGGCGGGCCATTGCCATGCAGGACGGCCCCGTCATTCTCGTCGGACATTCCTGGGCCGGGATGGTTATCAGCGAGGCTGGCAACGATCCCAAGGTTGCCGGGCTTGTTTACGTAGCGGCGATTGTGCCAGACGAGGGGCAGGCAGCCAGCGAAGTGCTAAAGCCTTACGCGCCACGCCCCGGTCTTGCCGAAGCAAAGCCTGATGCCTCGGGTTTCCTTTCGCTCACTCGCAAGGGAATCGACGAGGACTTCGTCCCCGATGTTCGGCCAGCCGAAAGAGCTATTATCTATGCAACTCAGGGTGCGTGGAATTCGGCATGCTTGGCTGATAAAGTGCCGGTCCCGGCCTGGACGACAAAACATTCGTGGTTCATTGCCGCAGCCGACGACCGGATGTTGCCGCCCGAGTATGAGCAGGCAGTAGCGGAACATATCCATGCAACAACGACGACTCTCGCCGCCGGCCATGTGCCAATGTTATCCAAACCAAAGCAGGTAGCCGCCGTAATCATCGAGGCTGCCAACACACCCTTCACCGCGCTCGATGCTGCCCAAGCAAGTGGTAAATCCGTTCCGCCGCTCTCAGGCGTCCTGGGGCAGATCAAGTCAGTGACACCCAATTCGATTGAGATTGGAACAAAATCGGGAATTGTGAGTGTCGAAATCACGCAGCCTCTCACGACGTACCGGCAGGTTCCCTCCGACCTGAGTCAAGTTACTTCGGACTCGTACATTGGTGTCGCTTCAGAGGAGGGGCCGGACGGAACCGAGGTTGCAAAACAAATCATTGTCTTTCCGGTAGAATTGCGCGGCACCGCTGAAGGCAGCGTCCTGTTGGATGCTCCGGCCGGCGCGGCCAGGCCCAGCCGGATGTCGAACGGAACCGTTTCGACGCAGCCAGTCGCCCAATCGCGCTCGCGCATGACCAATGGCGTCCTGAAGAACGGCAGCGGAACTACTCTTGTTGTGAGCTATCAGGACGGCCACCGGACAATTTCCGTACCGCCTGATGTTCCGGTAACCAAAGTTGAGGCTGGCAGCGTGGCAGTAGAGGCCGGGGGCATCGCCTACGCTGTGACCGTCCACCAACCGAACGGCGAGCTTGCGACCAGCAGCATTTTCGTGGTCGCCGGGCCGACGCCCCAGGCCAAGAATTGAAGACTGGAGACTCCACCCATGACGCCAAGACTCGAGATTTCCCCGCCGTCCAGCGTGCATCTTGCCCGCAAACACCATCTGTTGGTGCGGGTGAGCCATTGGCTGAATGTTCTGCTTCTCGCGGGCCTGATAGTCAGCGGAATCTCCATTTACTGGGCGTCGCCAATCTATCGACACAGTCCGGACCCTCAAATAGACAACACCGACTACTTTGCTGATGCCGGTGTGTGGTTCTGCGCTCATGTCCCCGGAATGCACCATTATGTGAGCCCGCCCGATTGGATATACAACCATTTCAGCCTCGGGCCCTACATGCTCGCCCCGGCCATGCGTCTTCACTGGTGCTGCGCCTACTTATTTATGGTGAACGCTGTCATGTATCTCGTCGGTCTTTGGCTCGGAGGTGAGTGGCGTTCTCTGCTGCCGCGGGCTAACGACGGTCGCGGTATACTGGTTATGGTCAGATATTATCTGGGCGCACCCTTCGCCTTGCTCTCGCGCCGGCCGCGTGTGCCTCCCCATTTCAAATCCAAATACAACCCACTCCAGCGACTGGCGTATTTTTCAATTCCGATCGCCGGTTTGTTGTCTGTTGTCACCGGCTGGGCGATTCACAAACCCATGGAGCTTTCCTGGCTTGCGGCGCTCCTGGGCGGATTCGACAGGGCGCGGGTCTGGCATTTCTGGCTGATGTGCCTCTTCATCACATTTGTCGTACCCCACGTCATTCTGGTTTTCGCGGACGGTTGGGACACGGTGCGCAGCATGATCACAGGATGGTCCAAAAGATGGGAGATGGGAGGTCAATCTCGTGAGCCCTGACGAGAATGACGCGCAGTCAAAGCCCGCAATGGCGTCTCCACCGGGACCAGAATCTCGCGGCGTATTCCCTGAACGGAGCCCTGAGATCATCGAAGTCACCCTTCAGGATGTGCGCCGATGGACCCGCCGGGATTTTCTTACTTTTGGAACAGGCGCAGTTGTGGCATTGGGAGTCGCGGCCTCCCAGTTGCCTCCAAGCACACTCCAGAGATTGGGCCTAAAATTCTGGCCGCGTAACCAGTGGCTCCTGAACAAAGCTCAACGAGTTGATGATGATGTGGCGGAATTGCTCTATTCACCGAATCGCCTGGTGCCCACCTATACAAAATCCCAGATTACGCCGCTCAGAAATAACTACAACGGCGCCACGCCCGATCCGGGTTACCTTCCGGGATGGCGTTTGACTCTCGATGGACTCTCATCCGGCCTGACCGCCGCACTTGATATACGAAACCTTTTAACCCGCTTTCAGATCCGCGACCAAATTACGCGCCTTGTGTGTGTAGAGGGTTGGAGCGCAATCGCATGGTGGTCCGGCCTGAAGTTCGAGGATCTGCTGCAATCCTACCCGCCTGTCTCCCAGGCAAAATGGGCCTTCATCGAATCATCAGTCAATCTCGATCCCAACGCGAATCCAGACCCTTATTACGTATCCCTTGATTTGCTGACGGCGCGGCACCCGCAAACGCTGCTTGCAACTCACTATAATGGACAACCATTGACTGTCGAACACGGAGCTCCGTTGCGGTTGATTGCACCGATGAAATTTGGATTGAAGAATATCAAAGCGATTACCCGGATTACTTACATTAAGGACGAACCAAAAGACTATTGGGCCGAGCGCGGGTATTCTCGGTATGACGGTATTTAGAACACAAGAAAGAAAGTAAACACATGAACACGATACAAACCAAAGACAAGACTCATTGGCTCGCCGACAGCAAATTATCATGCATGGCGGCGGCGGCGCTTGCATTCTCAGCTTTGCAGGGCGTTGCTCAACAGGCCCGCGCAAGTGCTCAATTCGTATTTCCGGCCAACTTCCACGCTCAGGAGATTCAGGCCGATGGCGCGACAATTCATGTCCGAGTCGGCGGACAAGGCCCGGCAGTCGTGCTGCTCCACGGATTCGGAGACACAGGCGATATGTGGGCACTTATGGCTGCCGAACTCGCACACGACCACAGAGCCCTGCGCTCTGGCATTTCTCTTTCGGCGGTCCCGATGCTGAACGGTTGGTGGCTGGCCGCGAACGCATTTATCTTGATCGTTTTTGGAACGAATTTGCGGGTGATCCGTCGAAAATCGACGAAGCAACCAGGGTCCATTACACTGCGTTTTATGCACAACCGGGTGCCATGCATTCCGCTTTTGCCCAGTTCCTCTCAATTCCCAAGGATGCTGAAGATAACAAATTTTCAATGACGACCAGGCTAACTATGCCGGTGCTCGCGATTGGCGGCGCAAAATCGTTTGGTGCAAACGTGGCCATCGTCATGCGCAACGCGGCCGATAATGTGACGGAAGTCATGATTGCAAATTCGGGCCATTGGCTGATGGAGGAACAACCTACCGCTACAATTGCTGCCGTACATAGTTTCCTTGACCGGAAAACCACCACTACTAAGTCTTTGCCCGGGAAGCCCTTGGATGTCGGCCAACTCGGGCGCTAAGCGTCTCAAGAAAGGAGAATGCCTATGTCACATCATGCTTCCGGGCCCAACTTTGATTTTCCGCGCGGAGACGCCCGATTGGATATGACCGATCTCTTCGTCTTCACCAAGCCGGGAGACCCTTCCAAGTCAATAATTGTCCTCGATGTGCACCCGTCTTTCAGGTTGGACTCGCCGAAATCGACGCCTACAGAGCCCTTTGCGCCAGGAGCACTGTATGAAATCAAGATCGACACAAACGGCGATGCCATTGCCGATATTTGTTACAGCGTTCAATTCGCATCTTCCGAAGATGGGAAGCAGGCTGCAACAGTGCGCCGTATTCAGGGCGCACGGGCCCCTGGCACCGGCGAGGATGGCGAAGTTATTGTTGAACGAGCACCGGTCTCAGCCGCGCGGGAAGCCCTGGTGACGAAAGCGGGGGACTATTGCCTGTTCTTTGGCTGGCGCAGCGATCCTTTCTTTTTCGACGTAAACGGCAATTTCAATCACATGCAATTCACAGGGGATGACTTCTTCACAGACAAAGATGTTTGCAGCATCGTGATTGAACTGCCCAACTCGGCATTGGGAACCAATGCGGTAGGAATTTGGGCTCGCACAGTGGACAAGACTGCGGACGGCTGGATCCAGGCAGACCGCGGTGGAAGGCCCTTGCAAGCGGTCTTCCTTCCCGGCGAAAAGAGAGCGGAATACCTCAGCGGGGACCCAGCAAATGATAATCGCTTCATCGGCGTATTCGCACACGAATTGGAACACTCGGGTGGCTACACGCAGGAGGATGCGAAAGGCGTCGCGAAAACGTTGCTGCCAGACATTCTCCCCTATGATCCTCGCCGCCCGGTATCCTTTCCGCACAATGGCCGGACGCTGACCGATGACGTTGCCGACGTTTTCTTTTCGATGTACGCGAACCGAAACGTGACGGATAAGGTTGGGCCGCACCGCGATCTGCTGGATGAGTTCCCGTACCTCGGACCTCCGCATTCGATCGAATCAAATTCGCACAATGCCACCGCCGAAGGAAAGCATGCAAAGCAAGGCTAGATTGTGGGGACCGTGTCACTCTCACCGAATCATGCTCGACGTGGCTGCCTCACGTCGCCAATTCCTCATCGCCACGGCAAGCGGGGCGGCTGCGGTCAGCCTGCGAATGGTGTCGGTCGCCGCCGAAAGCGAATGGGAGTCCCAAAATCCAAACCAAATGAAAGCAAACCAACGTATGAATAGAATCACAACCAAAGATGGTCTGGGTTCGCGCTTGAGCGAACTTGGAATCGTGCTGCCAGCTCCTCCGACGCCGTTGGGAGCTTACGTCGAATCTTCGGACGCGGGAAATTTGCTTTTCCTGAGCGGAACGCTTCCCGTCATGAACCGAAAGCTCGCCATTGCCGGCCGGTTGGGTGAAAGCCTTTCCGTTAAAGAAGGTCAGGAAGCAGCGCGCATCGCTTCACTCAACGCGCTCGCGGTCGCAAAGGAACATCTGGGCGACCTGGACCGGCTTAAAAAGCTGGTGAAGCTCACGGTCTTAATAGCGACGACGGAGCAGTTTGTCGACCACGCGTCCGTGGCGGACGGAGCGTCAAATCTGTTCGTTCAAATTTTTGGGCCAGAGGCAGGCCACACTCGCATGGTCTATGGAGTGCAGAGTTTGCCTGTTGGCGCGCCAGTGATAGTCGATACCGTATTCGAAATCGAGCAGGCATAAAGAAGTCATGAAACCTAGTTTGGGTTTGAAATAACTATAACGAGAACCACAAGCGAAAAAATGAAAAAATTAATTACGATGAGTCTATTCAGGCAAATTTGTCAGGTTGGAACGAGCGCAGTGTTACTGGCAGCCGATGTATTGCCAGCCGGATTAACTTCCGGGCGAAATCCTGCGGGACCTCTCATCGCTTTATTCGGAGGTAAGAAGCGCGAGTTAGAATGGAGAGCAATTATCCTTACCATCAAACCAAGTTCGGTGGTTATACCTCTTCTGAGTCTGGCGGTTTGATTCCCAGCTTCTGCATGCGCGAGTACAGCGTTGTCGGTTTAACGCCCAGGAGTTCCGCTGCACCGTCAGGACCTCTGATTTTCCATTTTGCAGTTTCCAGGGTCGCTTGAACGTCTGCTAAACGCGCTCTACGAACGCGACACCTGCGAGCCTCGGCACCAGCCACGGTTAACCGGCTGGGATAACGAGTTGCAATCCAGGGCCAGCGGATTATTGTTTTGAAAATGACGAGCATTGCCGACCAATTGCCGCCTGAAATCGCCAAGCAGGTGCATCCAGACTGGCGCAAAAACGAGGCGGGATACTGGGTTGCCCGGGGCAAACTCATCAGCACCTACGAGGGGCAGTGGATTGGCTTCGCCGATGGCGAGGTGATCGCCTCTGGCACCAGCCCGGTAGAGGTGCTGCACGCTGCTCAGCAGTCCGGACGGCATCCTTTTCTGATCTGCGTTGGCAAAGAGGAGGAGCCGTGTCGTATCCGCCGGTGTGTTTTCAATTACGACACCACTTATCCAGGGGAATCTTTGCCTTTGATGAGTGTCGAGTTCTGCCAGGCGAGCGGCTCGCAGGGAGAGCTATTGGATCGGGTTATTCCTGACACCGGAGCAGACGCCAGCGTCTTGCCGTGGGCGGATTGTCAGCTTCTTCGCCTGCTCCCGAGTCAGGGTGTGCCCGGGCTTCTTAGCGGGGTCGCGGGCGGTTCCACAGTTTCACTGGCCTTTCAAGTTTGGGCACGGCTCGACGGCCAGGACTATCCTTGCCGACTTCAGGCTGACTTCGCGGGAACCGAACGCATTTTGGGCCGAGACGTTCTGAATCGTTTGGAGTTGTTGTTCCGGGGACCTGCTGGCGAAATCATTGTGAACCCGTAGTTGTGCTGGCGGCCCGAGGAATGGTTGTTCATCGCTATCTATCCAAACGCCCCTTGACGCCTTCTCGGATTTTTCGTCCACCGCCCGTTATGAAAGCAGAACTGAGAAACCTCGTCTGGCACGACCAGTTCAAAACCAGCGTCCTGGCTCAAGCCGCCACCTTCGGCCTGGTCGCCGCCGACACCAACCCCATCACCAACGACAACACCGATATTCACGCCAAAGTGACCAACGTGAACAGCACCTCCGCCACCGCCACCCAAGCCGTCGCGGACAAAAACACCAGCCGCGCCAACGCCAACAAACACGCCCGCGCCCTGGCCAGAATAAAAGGAACAGGAGCAAACACAGGAAACGGAGGCCGGAAGGGAAAGCTCTGTTCTCTCCTGTTAAAATCCGGGTCCGGCGGCGTGGTCGAACTGGACTTCGACAAGAGCATCAGCGACGGCGTGAACATCTACGCCAACCCCGAAGGCTTTCGGGGCGATTTCATCTTCCTCGCCCGCGACACCGCCTCGCCCTAAATAGACAACCGCCCCTTGCTCGCCGCCGGCAAACCCGAACTGCGCGAATACAAAGCCGTCTATGTCAAGAGCGACGCCGAGATTGGTTTGTTCAGCGACGAGGTCGTGGTAAACTGCGCGCCGTGAAAGGGTGCCGTTGTCTCCACAGAGAGTGACTCCTGCATGAACGTCTGGATATTCGAGGCAAACTCGCAAACGCACCCGGAGTGTCTCGCCCGTAGCCTTTTCGGCTCAAATAAGAGCTGGCCGCTTCAGGTTCGCCGCGACGACATTTGCTTTCTTTACAACTATTCTGAAAAGCAAATCTATGGGGCATGGTTCGCAGATTCGGATGGAAAACAGAACATAGAGCCGGATGCGTGGGGCGGGCAGTACAGGAATCAGGCAAAGGTGCGAAGGGCCGGCGCAACCGTCCAATCGGTCCCCAAAGCAAACGTGTGGCCAATGATTTGCCAACCGGATTCAGGCTACGTACTAAACAAGCTTTGGGGTGAGCGCTCACACAACCTGGTGCAACACTTCGCACACATCAGGCACGATGGCTTCGTCTTCGGTCTTGAATTTGACTCTGTCGAGAAGGACTATCGGAACCACTTTCCAGCCACTTGGACGGCATCTGACGGGCACAGGGTTCGCTCGAAAGCGGAGATGATCATTGACGACCACCTGTACAAGACGGGGCGAGCCCACGCTTATGAGCCAGTTATATTCTGCGGCACCAAGAAGCTAATCCCTGACTTCTTGGTCAAGAACAGGAACGGGGATGACGTTTGCATCGAATACTGGGGATTGTTGGACGACGAAGCCTATCGAAGGCGAATGGAACTGAAAAAGGGCCTCTATGCCTCGAACGAGATTCGCTTGATCGACGTCACCGACGAGGACCTCAAGAGTCCTGACCTCTTCGTTGAGGAAAAGCTCAGGAGACAGGAATGTTAATCAGCCGGGGCCTTGCTTTGTACCCAGTACCGGTTGAGTGTCTCTTGCTATGGACGACAACACTAAACGCGAGCGCTGGCCTGTCAAAGACCTGGAATCCCTCACCGAGGAACTTAGGGCAGCTGACGATGCGACCCGGGCGCAGCGGGCCGAGCGGATGAAGTTCTTGCTTCAAGAATTTGGCCCACCGGCCAACATGATGCTCACCGGGGGACTCAACGCATTACTTGCAATCTCAGAACTGCAGAGTTCGTTCCTCAACGGCAACTTCATGGCGACTATCCTTCTCTGTCAGGTTTTCGTGGAAAGCTCCTTGGGCGGCTCGTACGCATTTTCAGGCGAAGAGGACATCATGCTGGAAGGCTCTAGCAAATTGATAAACCGCTCCGCTTCGGATAGCCGAATCAGCGCTGCTCTCGCAGCCCGGCTACGCGTCCTGCAGGAAATGAGGGATGCTTACACTCACCCCCGACCGTACTTAAACAAAAGGGGCGGGCTGCTTGACCGCGTTGCCAAGCGCAAACTGAGGCTGCACGAATTATCTGAGAAGGAAGCACGGGAGGCCATCCAGATCGTCGTGGATTTCCTTCGTGAAGGCTGCCCTACATGGACTCCCGCGCCCGCCGCTAATTCCTTTACCAACTAGGCCAAAACTGAGCGTGGCTATTGCCCAGTGACCAGCACGATTCTGAAGCGAGCTTCGTTTCGCATCATGCGTCCGTAAGCTTCGGCGGCATTTGCCAGCGGAACGGTTTCGCGCGCAACGCCGGACCCAGACTATGTCCAGGCGAGCAGGCCGCGGCGAATTGATGGGGTTGGCCTGGCGTTCCTGACCCTGTGGCTGGGAACGCTGCAAACCGTTCTCGACAAAGGACAGGATGAGGATTGGTTCTCTGCGGTGTGGATCTGCTGGTTCACGGCAATCTCCATAACGTCTCTCATTGCATTGTTGATTTGGGAGCTCCGAACAACTGATCCGATCATCAATCTCCGTGTGCTCGCCAATCGGAACTTCGCGGTCGGAACCATTCTGGCCTTTGTTGTCGGCGTTGTATCGTACAGCCCGCTGACGCTGCTGCCGGTGTTCCTGCAAAATCTGCTGGGCTACAACGCCATGCAAAACGGCTGGGCCCAAAGCCCGCGCGGAATCGGGGCTTTGCTGGCGATGCCGCTGGTGGGAATGCTGACCAGCAAAGTTGACAGCCGCAAACTCATCATCGCGGGAACGATTTTATCGGGCGTCGCCGCATTTGCGATGAGCAACATCGACCTGGAGGTGGCCAAGAGTAGCTTCGTCGTTGCCAACTTTCTTCAGGGGGCCGGCCTCGCGATCACATTTGTGCCATTGGCCACGACGGCCATGGGCCTCTTGCGCAAAGAGCAGATGGGCAACGCGACTGGGCTGTTCAACCTGTTCCGCAACCTGGGCGGCAGCGTCGGAATTGCCATGGTCACAACGATGGTCGCCCGCGGCTCGCAAGCTCATCAGGCGACCTTGGTTACACACCTGACGCCCTTGGACCCCGCCTTTCAATCCAGGTTGCAGGCAATAGAAGCAACCCTCGCGCAACAAGTCACGGCAGCTCAGGCACATGTAATGGCACCGGGGGTGATTTATAAATCGCTGCTGCAACAGTCGAATCTGCTGGCCTTCATTGACGACTTTCGCTGGCTGGCTCTGTTGTGTTTCCTTTCGATTGCGGTCGTCCTCTGCTTCAAGAAGGTCGCAGTCAAAGGCAAAGTTTCAGTGCATTGAGGTAGCGTATGAAAATCCAGGAAATTAACAGCAGGGAACAGAGGAAACAGAACACAGAGCGACTATTTTGGCGAGTAATCCGACTTGAGGCCGGACGCAGTCCCTCACTGGACGGCGGCCACCCGGTTACGCAACTATGTGCTTTCCTATCGATTTCGCCCGCGGCAACAGCGGGCTCTGAAACATATAATACAACAGCACTTATGGGACGAACCAGCAGCTCACATCAACGGCTCTTGACCGCTGCCAGCGCTCTTCTCTAGGAGAAAAGCAATCATTCAGTCACGGTCGATGAGGTTTGCGCGCGCGCCGGCGTTATGAAAGGAGGCCTCTATCATTTCTTTGATTCAAAGAGCGCCCTCGCTCTCGCCGCATTGCAACACCTCTGCGAAACAGTCGCAAAGCCAGCGTATGAGAAACACTTTTCTCCAGCAAATGCACCGCTCGTGCGAATCACAAATTTCCTCAGCGGGCTCGAGGGTTTACAGCGAAAAAAGTTTCGCGACTTGGAAGAGTGCTTGGATGGCCATTCTTTAATCTGGGTTGCGAATTAGGCGATCAAGAGCCAACGGTCAGCGAACAGCTTTGTAAGGTCGAGGCGGCTGAACTCTTCTACTTCGAATCTGCCATCCGCGATGCTCTCGACCAGGATATAATCGAACCGGCTGATCCACGAGCGGAGGCGCTCTCGTTGCGAGCAGCAGTCGAGGGAATTTTGGCGCGGGCGCGCATATTGAACGATCCGGATGAACTCAGCGCCCTAACGGCATTGCCGGTAAACATCTTGCGGCTGAAGCCTCCTGGACCAGCAGGGCCTCTCTCGGCACACGGAGAATTTGAGGAATCGATCGAGCTTTATGAAAGGAGTTCGGGATGAAGCGATCTGATAATGATTCAAATCATTTGGATCACGTCCCTCGCTGGATCGGAATAGCCGGCGCGATATTCCTGGTCATCCTGCTTAAAGCCTGCGCGTCCTCCGCTGTTTCCGAAGACTTCGGCGCTCGCGATCAAATCCAAACACATGGCACCGGCCGTCGACTCCAGCCGGTGGCACAAATAATTCCCCATTCTCCCTTTAGTTTATGCGCAAAGTCATCCAACACACCGCAGCTTCCAGCAGGCCAACAAACAGCGTTCAGCTCGGGTCCGCATCTCTCCAACGGGGATTCACATATCAACCCGGTGGTTGCCGAGGGGTGGCAAGTCCGGCTAGGACCGAGGCCACCCTGGGTTCAAAGGAGCGGAGATTCACAACCCTGAAGGCGGTTGCATCATCGTGTGACTTCCGATTACAGGTAAACAAATGTTGGGCGATTACCACACAACAGCGCTGATAGCGGTTAGCTGAAGGTTGAGAAAAAATATCACCGCCGATGGCTGCCAGATGGGCGCGGATCAGTTGCCCCAGGTGCCATCCCATTGGCGGGTGATGCACCGACCACGCTTCGTATGACGTTGCGTCTTCCGTTACTTATTTTTTCGTTTTCATTTTTTGCCTTTCGTTAATGGCCGCGTAGTTTGGATCGCGTCCCCTCACCCTATGGAAAAGATTCAAAGTTTTTTGTGTTGGCAGGTAGAAGTTAGGTAATTGGAACGGTTTAAGTGCCAAGAAAAGGTTCCTTGCTGTTTTCAGTGGAACATTTGAAACGACACGGGGCGGAGCTTGCAGAGGAATTTCGAAAATGTAGCACCCTGTGTAGCACCCTGAACAGCCACTTTGTACAAGCGGGCTAGGCGATGTAGCACTGTAGCACCCTGTACAGGGGGGAAAGGTATACCCCCACCGGCCAATCCCTCGATGAGGTTCTCTCTCCTTCCAAAACCGACGATTCCACTGAAAATAGCGAAGAACCCAAAAGATTCAAATTCGACGCCCGCCACTTGCGATCCATTCTCCGCGCCATCAACTAGCGCACAGGCACCGAAAGCTCGCTCCGCTTGGCTCCCTGATGCGTATCTTTTCCTGGGAAACGGGGTACTCTACAAGGACAGATGCGGTCTCGTGAGGGGCATCATGATGAAGCAGTCGCTCATAGTGTAGTCGATCAGACGCTCTAGGTCTGCCTGGGTCTCGGGCGCGTTCATTGTTGTTCGGTTGCGTTCTTGTCTATCACCGCGACCACCCGCGGAGGGGTGTCCCGCCAAGCGCGTTGTAGAGAGTGTATGCTGTCCTAAGAAAATGGGTTCAATTGGTGTTAGGGGCGCCCGTGGTAAAGCGGAGGGCCCGATAGAATGCCTATCGCGGTTTTTGCAGAGGCGCTACGCTTTCGGTCATAACCGCGTTGTTTCCTTTCCAACCGCCGCCGAGCGCTTTGATTAACTGGACGGTTGTTACCATAAGTTGTCCGTTCAACTGGTATGCCGAGATTTCATTGTCCAGCACGGTTCGGTCCGCGACCACGACTTCGAAGTAGCTGGCCAATCCTTCCTTGTAGCGAACCCGCGTAAGATCGGCCACTTTCTTGGCTTCTTCGACGGCATGCATTTGAGCCTCGAATTGTGCCCTAAGCAAACGTAATCCGACCAGCCCATCCTCCACTTCACGAAAAGCGATCAAGATTTGCGATCGGTACTGTGCGACGGCCTCCTGATAAGCTGCCTTGGCGCGTTCGAGTCCAGCGCGATTACGTCCACCCTCAAAAATCGGAAGACTGATATTTGGGCCAAAACTCCAGATACGATTCTCCCAACTGAAAATGTCATGCAACTCGACGCTTTCGACGCCGGCTGAGCCCGTCAGGTGGATGGAAGGGAAGAACGCTGCTTTGGCAATGCCTATTCCTTCGCTGGTGGCCGCCATGGAACGTTCGGCTTGCGCCACGTCCGGACGCCTTTCCAGCAAGTCGGCTGGTAGCCCGACGGGCACCGGCGGTGGCCGGTAAAAACGAGTCGTTTCCGCCAGCGAGAAACTGGATGCAGATTGGCCGCAAAGAACTGCAAGCGCATCTTCGAGTTGAGTTCGCCGCAATTCCAGCCCGAGCAGATCTGCTTCGGCCGAAGAGAGTTCCGTGTCGGCTTGCGCAACATCCACCGCGCTATCAGCCCCGCCCTGGTGGAGGGATTCGACGAGCGCGAGGTTCTTTTTGCGCAATTCAATCGTCTCACCCACCACGTGGCGATCCAGGTCGATGGACCGGATCATAAAATATGTTTGCGCCACGTTCGCCTGAAGGGACAGCAGAAGATTTTGATAGGCGGCCGCACTCGCCTGTGCCTGTTCCCGCGAAGCCCGGAACGAGCGGCGGACCCGTCCCCACAGATCAATTTCGTAGCTCAAATCCAGCGGCAGGAAGAATTCATTTCCAGTGTAACCGATCGCGGTGGATCCGGGTTCAACAGTCCGGCCGGCGGAATAGTGTGTCCGGTTACCGTTCGGATCGAAGCTCAAGCCTGGGAGGAGGTCAGCTCTGGTGATGCGGGCGACCGCTCTGGATTGTTCGACCCGTTCGAATGCCGCCCGAACATCCGGGCTGTTGGCGGTCGCTTGCAACTCCAGGCCGGTCAGAACGGTGTCATCGAAAACTTCCCAAAAATCCTGCTTCAACTCGCTGTCACGGGGTTGTCCAGTTTTCCATGGGGAGCCCGCTTTCCACGCGGCCGGTGGCGTGACGGGCGTTGGCCGCCGGTAATCGGGCCCAATAGAGCAACCGGGGAAGAGGAGTACGCACAAAAGAGCAATCCCACTGCAGTCTGAAGTGATTGCCAAAAATAATTTACGCTTCACGAAGTTTGACGTGCTGCAACCAGAGCTCCGCTTCCCGCTCTTCATGGAATTTATGTTGGGCAATCGGTATCTGCCTCCACGACGAATATCATTCATGGACTGGCTTGGCGACTTCGGTAGGGGATTTGGCGATACGCACTTTTGCGCCCGGCTCGATGGAATCGGATGGATTAACGATCACGTTGTCGTTTTCGGAAATGCCATGAACAATTTCAACGGTGGTGCCGTAATCGCGACCCACTGTCACGCTGACGACACTGACGGTGCCGTTGGAATCAACCAGGCCGACTTGCATCCCTTGTTCATTGCGAAACAGCAGCGTGTTGACCGGCACGACTACCGGATTGCCTGCGCTCGCGACCCTCAGTCGGACCATTGCATGCGATCCCGGAAAGAGTTTCCCATCCTGGTTCGCGACTAACAGTTCAGTAAGGAGAGTGCGGGAGACTGGATCGATCGCGCCTGCGGTGCGATCCACTCTTCCCGTGAAGCTTTGGCCAGGTAATTCGGAAAATGTCAGAACCGCTTCATCGTTTGTTTTCACCATTTGGCTGTAGGCCTGGGGCAAACTGATGTAGACACGCAGGGGATCAATCCTCGCCAGTCGGAAAATCTCGCGGGATGATCCCGCAGTGATCAGCGTGCCGGCATCCATGGTCCGAATCGTTATGATTCCCGGGAAAGGCGCGGCCAGCGTTTTGAAGTTGGATAATTCCTTCAAGCGCTGGACATTAGCTTCGGCGGCCTGAACGTCGGCTTCGCGAGCGTGCCACGTCGCCACTCTTACATCCGTATCCTGTTGCGAAACGGAGTCACTTTTGCGCAGGTTTTGCCAACGCTCGGACGAAATGCGGGCAATTTCCAGGTTGGCGTTGGCCTGGGCGAGGGCGGCGGTAGCTTGTTTGAGTTCCTGATCCAGTTCGGGCGTTTCGATCTCCGCCAATGGCTGCCGCTCGACAACACGTGTGCCTATATCGGTGAACCAATGCTTCAGATAGCCATTGACCCGCGCATAAATAGGAGCCTCTTCGAACGCCGTGATATTGCCAGGCAGCACAAGTTCAACCTGCGTCGCCGTTCGTTTGGGATGGATAATTCCCACCGTCGGGATCAGGTTCTCCAGCGTATCGCTCTCCAAAGCAGCGCTGGCGCGGGACCGGGATATAACAGTTATCCCCGCCAGAATAGCCAACACTATTCCGAGGCCGGCCAGGAGGAACAGGCCCCAGCGTGCCGATGATCGAGCCTTCGATTCAGCCACAGGCGGCTCTGCGGTAGTCGCTGGAACGTCCGCGGGTTCGGTTGCCATTTGCTTCATAATTTTTAAGTCGTCTGCGCGGCTTCAATGTTGGCGCGGTCGTTAGGTACCGCATCGCCACGGCTCCGTATCATACAGAAGATCACCGGAACAAAAAAGAGCGTCGCGACTGTCGCAAACAAAAGCCCCCCGATGACCGCCCGTCCCAGCGGTGCATTCTGTTCCCCGCCTTCGCCAAGTCCGAGTGCCATCGGGACCATCCCGATAATCATCGCCAGCGCCGTCATCAACACCGGGCGCAACCGAATGTATCCGGCATCCAAAGCCGCAGCGAAGGCATTTTTGGTCTCCGCCAGGCGGTCCTTGGCGAATGTGACGACGAGAATGCTATTGGCAGTAGCCACTCCGATGCTCATTACCGCCCCCATGAGCGAAGGGACGTTCAACGTCGTGCGCGTCAGGAACAGCATCCATACGATCCCGCACAAAGCGCCCGGCAGCGCGGTGATGATGATAAACGGATCGCTCCACGATTGGAAGTTGATGACAATCAGCAAATAGACCAGCGCGATGGCAAAGAGCAGTCCAAAGCCAAGGCCAAGAAACGAGGAACGCATCGTTTGAACCTGCCCCCGGACAATGATCGAGCTGCCGCGCGGGAGTTTCTTTTCGGCGGCTTGCACGATCTTTTGAAAGTTTTTGGCCACGCCGCCAAGGTCCCGTCCTTGAACGTCCCCATAAACGTCAATCACAGGCTGGACATCGTAATGACTCACGACACCTTGTTCGGTGCTGCGCGAAATTGTAGCAAGATTTCCAAGCAATTGCTGGACCGCGCCGCTGGGTCCTGTCACCGGGATTCCGGCCAGGCTCTGCAGAGTGCCAAGATTATATTGGGGCACTTGCGACGCGACTTGATAGCTGACGCCATTGGCGGGGTTTAGAAAAAATGAAGGCGTGGTTTGGAAACTCCCGCTCAGCGCAACCAACAGGCTGGACGCGACATCTCGCTGGGTGAACCCCACCTCCTGAACCTTCGTTCGATCGGTCTTCACCTGCAGACTCGGCTGATCAAACATTTGCTGCACATGTATGTCCACCGCGCCGGGAATGTGGCGAAGTTGTTCGGCGATTTCATTGGCGATCAGATAATTCGCCTTCTGATCCCGGCCAACGATCTGGATGTCGATCGGAGAGGGCAACCCGAAATTCAAGACCTGGCTGACAATATCGGCTGGCTGGAAAAAGAAAGAAACACCCGGAAACGCCTGGTTCAGATCGTGACGGAGTCTTCGAATGTAGGCTTCGGTGGCGCTATGCTTTTCCCGATTCAGCGAAATCAGGATTTCAGCGTCGAACGATCCGATGGTCCCGCCATTGTTGTATGAAACGTTGATGCCGCTGGCGGGCAGGCCAACATTATCTACAATACTCTCCAACTCTTTTGTTGGAATGATCCTCCGAACCAACTCTTCAACGTGGTCACACAGAACAGCCGTCTCTTCCACGCGCGTTCCCGTTTTTGCCCGTACATGGAGCCTCATCTGGCCGGCATCCACCTTGGGGAAAAAATCCTCACCCAGAAATGGCGTCAAAAGGCACGACGCTGCGCAAAAAGCAAGAAAGCAAATCGCGAAAGTCTGCCGGTGGTGCAGGCACGCCGCCAGCCAGTCGCGGTAACCGTTTCGCAGACGCTCAAACCCATCCTCAAACTTTGCGTGGAACCGGCCAAACCATCCTTTTGCCTCCGTGCCGGTATCATGCACATGATGGCGGAGAAAAAACATCACCAGCGTCGGGACAACCGTGCGCGAGAGGAGATAGGATGCCAGCATCGCAAAAACCACCGCCTCGGCTAGCGGCACAAACAGGTAGCGAGCGGTGCCGGTCAAAAAGAACATCGGCACGAATACAATGCAGATGCACAGCGTGGAAACGAAGGCCGGCACCGCAATTTGCGCCGCGCCATCCAGAATCGCCGTGCGCAATTCCTTGCCTTGCCGGAGATTCCGTTCGATGTTTTCAATTTCCACCGTCGCGTCATCCACCAGGATGCCAACCGCCAATGCCAACCCTCCCAGCGTCATAATGTTCATTGTCTCCCCCAGAGCGCTCATTGTCAGGATCGAACAAAGGATCGCCAGCGGGATCGATATGACGATCACAAATGTGGTGCGCCAATTCCCGAGGAATATCAGAATCATGATCGCCGTCAGGCACGCCGCAATAACCGCCTCCTTGATTACGGACTGAACCGCGGCCCGCACGAATAATGATTGATCCAGCAAGGTGTGGATTTCCAGTTCCGGCGGCAGGGTTTTGGCCACGAGCGGCAAGGCTTTTTTGAGCCGTGCTACAATGTCCAGCGTGGAAGCAGCGCCCGTTTTGACAATTGTCAGCAGTGAGGCGCGGATCCCATCGCTGCGCACAATATTCTGCTGGACGGTGAACCCGTCGCGCACGTGGGCTACATCCCGAACGTAAATCATATGGCCGTTGACCAGCTTGAGAGGAATGTCATTAAGTTCCTGGATGGAGTTTGGACTGCCATTCAACTCAACTGCATATTCCGTGCTTCCAATCTTCTCCGTCCCGGAAGGCAGAATCAGGTTTTCTGCGCCAATCGCGTTGACCACGTCGGCTGGGGAAAGCCCCTTCCCGTTCAACGCTGAGATGTCAAGATCGACCATGATCTGGCGGATTTTACCGCCGTAGGGGTTGGGCATCGAAGCCCCCTGGACGGTGGCGAGGCCGACTCGAAGAAAATTTACGCCCAGATCGTTGACCTGCGATTCCGACAACGTCTTGCTGCTCAAGCTCAACTGTAAAATAGGAACGCTCGACGCGTTGTAGGTGATAATGAGCGGTGGCGTAATCCCGGGCGGCAGGCCGCGCACCGTCGCCTGACAAATCGCAGTTATTTGTGCGATTGCCATCTCAATTTTCACGCTCGAATGGAAAAACACTTTGATTACCCCTATCCCGTTGAGCGACTGCGACTCGATATGTTCGATGTCGTTGACCGTGGTGGTCAATCCGCGCTCGCTGATGGTCACGATGCGCGAAGCCATTTGCTCAGCCGACATGCCGCTGTAACTCCAGACGATGCTTACCACTGGAATGTTGATGTCTGGAAAGATGTCGGTGGGTGTGCGCAAAATAACTACCGGACTGACCAGCAGGATCATCAGCGCAACAACAACGAAAGTATAAGGCCGGTTTAAGGCCAGTCGAACAATC
>Ga0193709_1000011_pt1 | contig 98349 bp, 87 predicted proteins | sample H3c2metaG_FD_160571 | JGI IMG/M metagenome (GOLD analysis project Ga0193709, IMG submission 160571) | Soil microbial communities from a riparian zone of the East river system, Colorado, United States - H3c2 | ecosystem: Environmental > Terrestrial > Soil > Riparian zone | place: USA: East River...
AAATCTCGCAGGGCGAACGCGCGGGCGACGGCATTGCGCAATTCTACGGCGTCGCAAGGCTTTGACAAATATTGATGCGCCGGCCCGACCAATCGCAGGACGGCTTCGCGATCGGCGTGGCCGGAGAGGACAATGCGGACGGTATGGGGGTGGCGTTTGCTGACTTCGGTTAGCAGTTGGGCGCCATCCATGCCGGGCATCATCATGTCCGAAACGATGACATCGACCTCGCGAGCGGCCATGAAGTCGAGCGCTTTTTGTCCGCCCTCGAGGAATTGCATGTCCCATTCGTGGCGCATGGGACGCAGTTGCCGTTGTAAACCCTGAAGCACCCGCGGCTCGTCATCTACGAATACCAGGGTTTTCATCAGGGCTTGGCTTGAATTGCCGCGATTCTCTTCATCACTGTTTTAATGGCGTCACTTCACGACCAAGCAGCGCGCGTCATTATATTATCGGCGAAAGTTAGAAAGACTGAAGGACTACTCTTCGGTTCTCTTAACCGGCAAGATGCAGTTGAATATGGGGGCGCGCGCGCCCGATCTCTAAATGCATGGACGCGGCTTTATTAAAAATCGCCGCCACCTGCCCTGATGTTTTGTCCCGTTACCCAACGGCCAGAGTCAGTTGCGAGGACCACCGCGACATCGGCGATTTCTTTCGGGCCTTGGATAGTTGATTCAACTCGGGTTGACGTCAGTCTCAGCGCCGGGCTCCACTGTTTCGATCCGCGCGTTTTTCTCGAGAAATTCGACCACCTTTTCGTTCATGATCTGGTCATAGATCTCGATGAGTCCGTTTCGCTTTTGCAGGTCTTTCGCAAACTTGTCCGGCGGGATTTGATACGTGCCCGCCAAATGCAAAATGCGTCGGGAAATTTCGTCCTGAGCGACTTTGATGTCTTCTTTTTCCGCGATCTTTTGCATCAGGAAAGCTACTTTCACGCGGTCTTTCGCGTTTTTGGTTGCCGCGGTGTAAATCTGCTCTTTCTGTTGTTCGATTATTTCACGCGATACGCCGCGTTTCGAGTTTTCCTGCACGAGATCGTAAACGACGTTGCGCGTCTCCTGCTTCACGGCAGATTCGGGCAAATCGAAATTCACGCGGTTTAGCAGAGAGCGAATCAGTTGATTGCGGATGCCGCTTCGCTGCTTGTAGGCCAACTCATTATCTAAATCGCGTTTTACGCCTTCGCGCAATTTTTCAAGGTTCTCAGCGCCATAGGACTTAGCAAAGCCGTCGTCCAGCGTTGGCAGGACTTTTTCTTTCACTTCGGCGACTTCGGCTTCATAGACGCCCTTTTTTCCCGCGAGTTGCGGCGTGACGAAATCCGCCGGAAAATCAACATTGACGGTGCGTTTGTCGCCGGCTTTGGCGCCCATCAACTGTTCGGCGAATCCCGGAATGAATGAACTCGAAGGGACATCAAGCCAGAAACCTTTTTGCTCGGTCAGCCCTTTCGCCGTTGGCGCAATTTCGGTAATCGGCTTGCCTTCGCTTGTGCCTGTGTAGTTAACGACGGCGATGTCTCCGGTTTGAATTGGCCGGTCCACTGCTTGGAAGGTGACCCGCGGCTCGCGTAACGCCTGCATCGCCCGTTCGAGATCCTGTTCGGTGACAGTCCGGTTTTCCTTCTTCACCGGCAAGCTCTTGTATTCGGGCAACTCGAATTCCGGCGCTGTCTCAATAGTGGCCGCAAACTGCAGCGACTGTCCTCGATTGAACTGAATCTCCTCGATGTCCGGGTAGCCCAGCACATCCAACTTCTGCTCTTCCACGGCTTTCTTATATGAATCGGAGATTAACTTACGCTTCACTTCGTCCTGGATGTCTTTTTCGTATTTGCGCAGGACCATGTCGCGGGGCGCTTTACCCGGACGAAAGCCCGGCAACGATGCCTCTTTCTGAAATTGCTTGGTGATGGACTCAAACGTTTCGTCGACTTTCGGCGCTTCGACTTCGACGCGGACGAGCTTTTTGCAGGGAGCGAGATTTTCTACCGTAACATTCACAATCAAAACCTTTCCGTAAATCGCTGAAAAAGTCCAATGAGGTAAGACCGTAGTGGGCTTTCACCGGTCAGCGAGTCGGTTACGTTAGGGAACGGGCTGGCAACCGTCAAGAGTATGCATGCGATGAAATCAGGAACGTACAGGAAGAATTGGAAGGAACTGAGATTTGTATGACCAACTGATGAATCTTAGGCCGCGATTGGCGTGAATCTCGTAGGTGGTCTTCGCCTTCATGCGGAAGAGCGGTTTGGCTCTCTGTTCTGCCCGTGTTCAAATGAATGGCCCCATACGATTTTAGAAGGGAGACGGCACCGTTTGTGCTGCTTTTCGACAGTTCTGCTTGGCTGTGCGACTTGCCTGTGTATGCGTAAGAAAATATTGGTGGTTGACGACAATAAACACCTCCTCGGTTTGCTTCGGCTTAACTTGAAAGGGCAAGGCTTCTCCATCGCCACCGCAGCCAACGGGATTGATGCTATCCAGAAAGCTGTCTCTCTGGCTCCCGACCTGATACTTCTCGACCTTTTATTGCCCGGCCTCGATGGGTTTGCGGTTTGTGAAACGCTTCGAAAGCATCCGATTACCGCTTCGACACCTATTATCATTATGAGTGGTATGTCGGGAGAATTCACCCGCTATGCGGGGTTTGAGTCCGGCGGGACGGATTTCATCGCGAAACCTGTGACTCCCAAGGCGCTCCTCAGCAAAATCAAAAACTTACTTCATGCTCGGCCTGAAACTGCGGGCCCTGCGCCAGCCTAACCAGTGGCAACATATTGTCATAAAGTTAGACAATTCACTTCCTGGCCGGCCCCTTCGATTTTTGGGTTAGTTTCTTCAGAATTTTTGCCGGCACAACTTCGATCTTTTTTGCAATTTCATTCGGTATTATTGCTGCCTTCATTCTACCATTGACGTGCCTGACGCATACCACGGTCAACGAGCCTTGGGCCACATCGACCATTTCCGAGCCATCCATCTTCCGGAACCAGAAGCCGTAGGTGAGCGACTTTGACTTTTTCTTCGTGACGTACATCTGAATCTCGATCTCGTCCTCGAATCGAATCGGTCGCCGATAGTCACATTCGGCGTGAACCCGCGGCCAGCCAACCGGCGGATCTACCTTCCGGGGCATCACCGAGAAACCTATGGATCGGAAAAAGGCGTGCTCGGCCACCTCCATGTAGCGGAAGAAATTCGAATAGTGTACTATCCCGGCCATGTCGGTTTCCGAGAATTCTACTCGCCGAACTATTCTATAATCGTATGACATCTTTGATTTTCTCCCTTTCGTCGGCTTGGTCCTGCTGACCACGCGGCGCGGTGGGGACACCGTGACCTGCCACTATCAGCGAATTGCGCAGCTGCAATCATTTAGCTATTTAGCTGGGATTTCAACTAATGACCACTGAAAGCTTCTTGGCCAAACCAATCGCCGCCATCATACTCGATGATTCAGCTCTGCCTTTTCCCGCGATATCGTAAGCGGTTCCATGGTCCGGCGAGGTCCGCACGAAGGGCAAACCGAGAGTCCAGTTCACACCGGTCTCAAATCCGATCATTTTCAGAGGGACCAAACCCTGGTCATGATACATCGCGACAACTGCATCGTAATGGCCACGATAGGCATAATAAAAAAGTGAATCAGCGCTCATAGGGCCCACGACATCCAATCCTCTTGCCTGGGCGGCTTTCACGGCTGGTTCGATGGTTGTCTGCTCTTCAGTTCCCATCTTGCCGCCTTCGCCAGCATGAGGGTTGAGCCCGCACACTGCGACACGGGTTCGTTTGAGACCGAGATTGCGACAAGCCTGGGTCGCAAGGTCGATCGTCATCTCGACTTTTTCTTTGGTGATCTGATCGGCGACGAGCTTTAACGGAAAATGAGTCGTCACCAGGGCGACTCGCAGCCAACGTCCGCGTTCATCCTGGCCGAGCAACATCATTGCGGTCCGTTTTGCGCCGGCCAATTCGGAGAGGAATTCTGTCTGTCCAACAAATGGCTGGCCAGAACGCACAATGGATTCTTTGTTCACCGGTGCAGTCACGATTGCGTCCAATTCGCCGTCGAGGCATCGGCGTGCTCCCTCGCGCAACCAGGCGACGGCAGCTTGCGCGGCTTCGGGCGCGCCGCTGGGGAGATTCTTTGGTAATGTGTCATGCGACGGATTGAAAATAAATATTCGCCCATCTTTGTCCGGCTTTTTCCCGAGCACTGCCAGGACCGCCGTGTCCTCCTGCTTTTTGCCACCAAGCTGCGTCACTTTGATGTGCGACGTCCCTCCTTGTTCTCGTTGCTGATCATTTTCGTCAGCGGTAAAACTCGAGGACTCGCCTTGCAAAACTTCCAACGACAGATTTAATCCCAGTTTGCGATTCAGCGTTTGGATGTGCTCCACGTCGCCAATCAACAAATAGCGTGCGTCAACCGAGTTGCTCTCCGCCGCGAGGGCTTTCAGGGTCACTTCCGGCCCAATCCCGGTCACGTCCCCGAGTGAAATGCCGATGCGAGGCGTCCTCATTTCTTGTTTAGCTCACTTAGGTCGTTTAATGAGACCGTCACGCATCACGCGTTACTTTAGAAGTATCTGACGAAGGTTTTCTTTTTGAGTTTGGCGAGCCATTGTTTTTCCAATCGGGCGCGCTCTTCCAATTTCAAAGTTCCTTCGATTTGGTCGCGCACTTCTCCGAGTGATTTCATGTGCGAGGATTTTATGTCTTCGACCAGGACGATATAACATGCGTCTGGAGTCTCGATGACTTCGCTATGTTCGCCTGCCTTCAACTTGAAGGCGGCCTCGGCAATTTCTTTGCGTAAAATGGCGCGCTCCATCCATTCGCCTTTTTCCCGGCGTTGCGAAACTTGAGAGTACACGGCTGCCAATTGGCCAAAATCGGCTCCTTCTTTGAGTTTCAGCAATATTTCTTCGGCCAATTTTTTAGGCTCGGGCGCCTCTTGCGACGGACCGTTGGTTAAAACAATCATCCTCAATTTAATCTGATCTTCCAATTTGAAATCATTGGTGTGCGCGGTGTAAAAGGCCTCGACTTTATGTGGAGAAATAATCACTTCGGAGGAAACATTTTTGTGGCTGAGAAAGCTGATAATGATTCGTTCGCGAATTTGTTTACGATGGGTTTCGTAAGTAATTCCCTCGGCCTGGAGCGTTTTCATCAACGTCATGCGGTCCATGTAACGCGACTGGATTTCGTTTAAAATCTCGCGATCCACCTCGGAATCCAGGATTGTCTCCGGCACTTTTAAGGATCTGAATTCGTGCAGAATTAATTGGCGATCCAGCAGGCGCTCGAGACTGTCACTCTCCGCATCAGCCAATTTTTTTTGGAACATGTCCGGCTGGCCTGTGTATTCGCGTCGCAGCGATTCGACGGCGCCTCTCCCCAGCATGTCCAAATCTACATCGACGTGTGTCACCAGCGAATCATCCACGACTACCTTGATACCATCGACTAACTGGCCTCTCGCGCTCAGTGTGCACGCAAGAAACGCGACGGCAAAAACCTTGCAAATTGACTTCATTTGATAGTGCGAAGTCTAGGCGTCGCTCCCAAGCCGGTCAAGCGCCCCTAAAATATGAATCTCTCGCTCCTCTTTGGCCTTATCGTAACCCATGTATTTGCGTCGTTGTCAGCGGACTAAGCGTCTTTTTGCGGTTCAACTTTTCCCCTCTTCAGCCACACCATCAGAATTCCAATATCCGATGGCGAGACGCCGGAGATGCGGGAAGCCTGGCCCAGTGTGGACGGCCGAATCTTTGCCAACTTTTGTCTGGCCTCGTTTCTCAAGCTGGGCACATCGGCGTATTCGAATGATTCGGGAATTTGCTTTTCCTCCAAGGACTTGAGCTTCCCAACCTCCGCTTCCTGACGGGTGATGTAGCCGGCGTACTTGATCGTGATCTCAACTTGTTCTATTAGCTCATCTGATAGTAATGGATTAGAATTACAAATGTCTCTGTAGCGGACTTCCGGCCTGCGGAGAATCTGGGCGAGAGTTTGGGCTCCATTCCTTGTTTTATCCAAGCGATTCAATTCCGCTGCAATGGCCTTTCGCTTCGCGCAGAAGTTAAGGTAGTTTCGTTCCGGGAGCAGCCCAACTTCGTAGCCGATGTCTGAGAGGCGCATATCCGCATTGTCCTGGCGCAGGAGCAACCGGTATTCGGCTCTTGAGGTAAACATTCGGTATGGCTCAACGGTTCCTTTTGTCACAAGGTCATCGATGAGCACACCGATGTAAGCCTGATCCCGCTTAAGCACGATCGGCTCGAGACCCCGGACTCGTCGAGCGGCATTTATTCCCGCCACCAATCCTTGTGCGGCGGCTTCCTCATAGCCCGATGTGCCATTGATCTGTCCGGCAAGATAGAGGTTCTCGCAGAGCTTGGTTTCCAAGGACGGATAAAGTTGGGTCGGATATGCGAAGTCATATTCGACAGCGTAGGCGGGTCGCAGGATTTCGGCCTTCTCGCAGCCAATAATAGTTCGAACCATTTGCACCTGGACTTCAAACGGCAAACAAGTTGAGAAACCATTTACGTAGATCTCATCCGTGGCGATTCCTTCCGGTTCGAGGAAAATCTGCTGCCGTTCCTTTTCCGGGAACTTAACGATCTTGTCTTCTATTGACGGGCAATAACGGGGGCCGGCACCTTGGATGACGCCGGAGTACATGGGCGATTTATCCAGATTGGCCCGGATGATGGCGGCAGTCGCGTCGGTGGTGTAAGTAATGTAGCAAGGCAGTTGCCCCTTGTTCTGTTCCAGAATCGAGCCGGGGGGGTACTTCTTTGTCTGAGCGACGTCCGAATGTTTGCCGGAAGCGAATGTTCCACGTGGAACATTCGGAGGGTCGGGAGTCGGGGGTAGAAAACCGAGAGAGGCAGTTGGAAGGATTGCGGGAGCCTGTTCCTCAACTGGTCGAGGCCCAGAATGTTCCACGTGGAACAAATCGTCTTTCCAATAGCTGAAGTATGGGACTGGTTCATCGCCCGGCTGAACCTCCGTTCGTGAAAAATCAATAGACCGTTTCAGTAGCCTTGGAGGGGTACCCGTCTTCAATCGGCCCAATTCCAATCCCACTTCCACCAATGATCCTGATAAACCCATTGCTGCCGCCTCACCAGCCCGACCTCCAGCCTGTTGGTTCTGTCCAACATGCATTAGTCCTTTGAGGAACGTGCCAGTCGTCACGACCACAGTCGTTCCATGATATTGAACTTCAAGAGTTGTCTCAACTCCATATATCTGGGTGTCCTTGTGCAAAAGCCGAGAGCATTGACCCTGTCGCAAATCCAAATTCGGCTCTCGTTCGCAAATCCACTTCAGCCGAAACTGATACGCCTTCTTATCGCACTGCGCTCGCGGAGCCCAAACGGCTGGACCCTTCTTTGTGTTCAGCATCCGGAACTGAAGACCGGTCATATCCGTGGCCTTTCCCATCTCACCACCCATCGCGTCAATCTCCCTGGCCAGGTGACCTTTGGCCAAACCACCGATCGCGGGATTGCATGACATCTGGCCCACGGTGTCCGCGTTGATTGTCAGCAGCAAGGTCTGACATCCCATTCGTGCCGCAGCCAACGCCGCCTCGATGCCAGCATGGCCGGCACCGAGCACAATCACGTCATACTTCTTCGGATAAACAAACATCTCAAACTTCAGATAGCCGCAGTTGTTTCCATTGGGAAGCTGCCTACGCCAATGCACTGTCGCAAAAAGACATCGGATTATTGACAATCAATTGTCATATCAATGTCTGATCGCAGACCCGCGACGACCTCCGGTTTACAGTTGGCCCATTTGCAAACCAACTCCGGATGCGCCAGCAGATTAACACATCAGGGCAGGGGAACAATCGCTGAATTGCTGGAACGATGTTGGTGACCACGTCTGAAAAGCCGAATGCGGAAAATTAGTTATACTAATACAGTGCTGCGATTCATCCCGTCTAACTATCTTGCATCCTCGACCCACCAACAAACCCGCTCCCTTGGGTCGCAATCGGTACAGCGAAGCGCAGCCGCGACCAAGCAGGAACGACCTAATCAACCGCAGAGGCGCGAAGAAAGGCAGAGGAGGCAAAATCATCGGGACGGGAGCGCCGGCCACCTTTTGTTCTTTCTCGGCTGAAGTCTCGCTGGCAATCTTTGCTTTGATGGGAATTACGCCGCAGCAATTTAAGCAGATCGAAGAGCGCCTGAGTGGAAGGCGACGCGTGGCTGCACCCATTTTCGAAGCTACACCGGTTAGCCCTGCATCGCAGCGCCAGGTCATTATTGGGCTCGATCCGTCGTTGCGGGGCACCGGCTATGGCGTGATTCGATTGGCTAAACCATTCCCGCAAACGTTGACGCACGGCACAATTACGTGTCCGGGAAATTGGGAGCGCTCGCGCTGTCTTTTCAAAATTGCACAGACCGTGCGCGAGGTGCTGAAGCAATTTAAAGCGGAAGTGTGTGTCATCGAGGGGCTGTTTTACGCGCAGAACCTTCAAACCGCGCTGATCATGGGTGAGGCGCGCGGTGCGGCGTTGGCGACGGTGGCGGAAGCAGGATTGGAGATTTACGAAATCGCTCCGCGCAAAGTGAAACAGGCGATTGTCGGTTACGGTGCCGCTCAAAAACTTGCAGTCGCCAAAATGGTGCAACGCATGTTGCGCTTGCCGGAACCGCCAGCGCCAGACGCCGCCGATGCGCTTGCGCTTGCGCTGGCCCATGCGCAGGAGAATGGGCGATACGGTTTCGGAACATTAAAGCGAGTATAACGCGGCCATTCGAACTTTGATCATGATCACTTTTCTGCACGGAAAGCTTGTCGAAATGTTGCCGACGCAAGTGACTGTCGACGTCCACGGAGTCGGTTACGAAGTCCTGATTCCGCTTTCGTCTTTCGATAAACTTCCTCAAACGGGACAAGACATTCGATTGCTCACCCATCTCGCAGTGCGTGAAGATGCGCACATCCTTTATGGTTTCATGAGCGCGGCCGAACGCGAAATGTTTCGTCTCTTGATCAATACCGTGAGTGGCATCGGGCCAAAGATCGCTTTGAACATCCTCAGTGGAATCAGCGTGACGGCATTTCGCGGCGCGGTGGCGACCGGCGACGTGAAGGCGCTCTCGCAAATTTCAGGGGTTGGCAAGAAGACCGCCGAGCGCATCGTCGTCGAACTCAAAGACAAAGTCGGCGCGGCCGGAGCGTGGGAAGCTTCGAGCGCGCAACGAGCGCTCACACCCGCAGATCAGCGTGTGAATGATGCTGTCCTCGCGCTCCTGGCGCTCGGCTTCAAACAAATTGAAGCGCATGACTCCGTTCGCAAAGCGCAGGCTTCGCTGGGCGAGCAAGCCACAGTCGAGGAGCTTGTTCGCGCGTGCTTAAAAAAGGCTGCGTGATGCGCCCGATTCCGGATTCCAGCGTGAGTCTTCCGCCGCAAAGCCAGGATCGACCGCCAGAAAAAAAGCGTAAGAGCGGCGTTATCGTTCCGCACGCGCCTCGTTGGCATCAACGGCTCGGCGCCTGGATAGTTGTGACTGTTGTGCGACTGGTCGCCGCGACGATTCGCTACCATTACGATGATCGCTCGGATTTCTTTAACGGCTCTTCGCGTGGCCCAGCTCTCTATTGTTTTTGGCATAATCGCCTGGCGCTTTGCACGGCGCTTTATCGACGGTATGCACAACCCCGTAAACCTGGCGCGGGCATCGCCGGAATGGTCAGCGCGAGTCGGGACGGCGCTTTTCTGTCCGCGGTTTTCGAGGGTTTCAACGTTGAACCTGTTCGGGGATCATCGAGTCGTCGCGGGCCCCAGGCTTTACTTGAGCTCACCACCTGGGCTGAACGTGGATACGATCTTGCGATTACTCCTGATGGTCCGCGCGGGCCTTGCTACACGATTCAACCGGGCGTGATGTCGCTGGCCCAATTGACAGGTTTGCCAATTGTTCCATTCTCATATCATTTGAATTGGAAGATTCGGGCCGGGAGTTGGGATCGTTTTCAAATTCCGCTGCCGTTCGCGCGATGCGATGTGATCGTTGGAAAGCCTATCCTCGTGCCACGCGAAACGACGGATGAGCAGCGGGCCGAATTGGGGCAGAAGCTGGAACAAACGTTGCGGCAGATTTCGAAAGACTGATTTCGAAACGACGATTTCTGCCCCTGAACCTCGTAGCAGCCGACGTAAGGAGATTCCGAGCCCCGCGACGAAGCGGCATGAGTCCGATGAACTCTGGAGAGTTCCAATTGTGGCAATCGTAAAAAGCGACCGCTTTTCAGTCGAGCGTTCGTTGGCAGGCTCCATGTTTTCACTGCTGATTAAGATGGAGTCTCTTACGCCGGCTGCTACGGCTCAACGGAAGTTCAGGCTTTTATTTTTCAATCGCAATCAGTGGCCGGTATTTGTCGTAGCGGTTCATCACGGATTTCACGTAAGCCTTCGTTCCGGGAAACCCAATTTGTTCGATAAAAATTGCGCTGTTCGTTGCGGCTTCTCCGGTGTTCCATTTGAGCACGTTCCCTCGACCCGCATTGTAATCCGCGAGGGCGTATGGGATTGGATTGTCCGTTTGGGTGTAACGTTTCAGCAATTTTCTCAAGTACCAGGCGCCAGCGAACGTATTGGTTTGGGGATCGAGACAATGAGCGTGCTCGAAACCATTGATGTGCTCCGCATCGGCCCATTCCTGCGCGGCCTCTTCGCGGATCTGCATCAGACCCAATTCCTGCGCGCGACCGCGTACGGATGGATTAAACCGACTCTCCCGCCACACGACGGCCTTCACGAGCGCCGGGTCTACGCGGTACCGCGCAGCTGCAACGCGAATGGGATCGTCCTGGCTCTGTTCCAGCCGGCTGTTCCACCACAAATAGACGACTGCAATCCCGACCAACACAAACGCCAATAGCAAACGGGAGCGATGCCGTCGCAGCGAACTCAGCAACAAATGTCTCATTCAGTCGGCAGCCATGATGCTTCACATCATCCTACTCAACACCGGATGATTCATTCCAAATATTTTTGCCTGCCTGCCTGCGATACGGAATACTAAGCCCAGTAATGATTGCTCGTGTGACTCTGGAGATGGCGTTGCGCAAGGAATTTGATTACTCCATTCCGCCCGCGCTCATCGAGCAAGTCGATGTGGGCAGCCGCGTCCAGGTCCCATTCGGGCCGCGCAAAGTTTTCGGTTGCGTCACTGCGCTCGCCGAAGAATCTGCCCACACCAGCCTCAAGCCAATCCTGAAAGTCATCGGCGCTCAAACGCTGGTTACACCGAAAGTTCTGAAGCTTGCGCGCTGGATCGGCGAGTATTATTGTTGCGCGCCCGAAGTCGCGCTGAAATCCGTCCTGCCCGATGCCGTGCGCCAGGAGCAAGCGGGCTGGCGCGAAATGCTTTACGTCCACGCGCTCCCTTTCGCCGGCGAGTTGCCAAAGCTGTCCAAACGTCAAAAAGAAATCTGGAACATTATCGAAGAGCGGCGCGAGCTTCCGCTCAAGGAGTTGCTCGAACTGGCTGATACGACCGCTTCCACGATTCGCCGGCTTGAAGACAAAGGTCTCGTCACCGTGTCAGCGCAAATCTCCGAACGCGACCCGTACGCCCGCGAACATATTTTACCGACGCAACCGCTCCCGCTGAATCCCGCCCAAATCAAAGCACTCGACCTGGTCATTGCGGCGCTGGATCGCGCGCAGAAATCACACGCTAAGAATCCAAACTCAGAGCCACCAGTCACCAATCCCCAATCCCCACATGCCAGCGCCCGTCCCTTCCTCCTTCATGGCGTCACCGGCAGCGGCAAGACCGAAGTTTATCTTCAAGCCATCGCTCACGCGCTCAAGCAAGGCCAGGGCGCGATTGTGCTGGTGCCGGAAATTTCTCTCACACCGCAAACGGTCGAGCGTTTCAAAGCCCGGTTCAGTTCCGGTTCCATCCAGACACTCGTCGCAGTTTTGCACAGTCACTTGTCGGCGGGCGAACGTCATGACGAATGGCACAAGATTCGGCAGGGCCGCGCGCGCATTGTCATCGGGGCACGCTCGGCGATTTTTGCGCCGGTCGATCCGCTTGGGCTCATCATCGTCGATGAAGAGCATGAGAACAGCTACAAGCAGGAAGAAGCTCCGCGTTATCATGCCCGTGACGTCGCCATTATGCGCGCCCAGATGGAAGGCGCTATCGTTCTCCTGGGCTCTGCCACTCCTTCGATGGAAAGTTTTTACAATTGTAAAAAGGGAAAATATGCGCTGCTGGAGCTGCCCGAGCGCGCCGACGACAAAAAGATGCCAATCGTCCGCGTCGTGGACATGCGCCAGACGTTGCGCAAAGGCAAAGTGATTCCTATCTTTTCGCCGCAACTCGCGGACGCAATCGCTCATCGCCTCGAGCGCGGAGAACAAACCATCCTCTTCCTCAATCGACGGGGTTATTCCACCTCGTTGCAATGTCCTCTCTGCGGGCACGTCGCAGGCTGTCCCAACTGCAGCATCTCACTCACGTATCATCGGCAGGACCAGAAACTCGCTTGTCACATTTGCGGCCATGCGGAATCGGTTCCCGCCGTATGTCCTAATCCGAAATGTCGCAATCCTGAAATTCGCTACGCAGGACTGGGCACGCAAAAAGTTGAGGAGACGCTCGCAAAATTATTTCCTCATGCGCGGATCAAGCGCATGGACTCGGATGCGCTCAAACGCAAGGACGATTTCCGCCGAATCCTGGGCGACTTTCGCGCCGGTAAAATTGACATTCTGGTCGGCACGCAAATGATCGCAAAGGGGTTGCATTTTCCCAGGGTCACGCTGGTCGGAATTATTTATGCTGACCTCGCGCTGCATCAACCTGACTTCCGCGCCGGCGAGCGCACTTTTCAATTGCTGACTCAAGTGTCAGGACGGGCCGGGCGCGGCGACGTCGAAGGCGAAGTGTTTGTGCAGGCATTCACTCCGTTTCATCCGGCAATTCAATTCGCGCGGCGGCATGATTTCGTCGGCTTCTTCGACCAGGAATTGGAATTTCGCGAGCAACTCCGTTATCCGCCACTGAGCCGCATCGCCCAACTCACCTTGCGTGGACGCAACGAAGAGAAGGTGAAGTTCTTCGCCGAACACTTGAGGCGAGAGGTGGACAAAGTTGTTGGCGGCATCAAAGATCTGACTGTCGCCGGTCCGGCGCCGGCGCCACTGCTCCGCGCCGATACCTATTACCGTTACCAAATCATGTTGCGCGCTCCGCGCATGTCTGTGCTCAGCCAGCGATTGGCTGGGCTCAATCAATCCCTGACGCTGGATGAGGACGTCATGCTTTCGGTGGACATTGATCCAGTAGAGATGTCGTGAGACATCGACTGTCCTTGCCTTGCTTGCCGCGCCACAGCTTCGACGTGACGCTGTCGCCAGATCCGAAGGACGGATGACAAAACCCGGAACGACCCTTTTGTCACCGCGGCTTCATTGCGTCCTGTTTTAACGTTTTAACGCTTCCCTATATGGGTAATTTACCCAATAGCTGCCTAAAAAAAAATGTGGGACAACGTTTGCACAACCGGAACACCGGAAACGGAAATTGAGTGGCGACTGCCCTGCTCGTAGGAGAAGGGCGGCAACCAGTGGAAAAACCAAAAACAAACAAAAGGACTGTTGCCAGGCAGATGAGGGCTTTTTTTGTCCGCGCCTGATTTGGAAACAGATTCAAGAAGGCAGGAACATGAAAAGAACAGCACAAATCGCAGTCATCGGAGCATTGCTTGCCGTGGGCATCGCTCAAAGCCATGCACAAACACCAGTCGTCGTGTCGCAAATGAATGTCGCCCTGAGCGGTTTTTCAGGCGGTGGCAGCAGCGCCACGCCTGTCAGAATCGCGAACAAAGACATTATCAACGCGCTCAACAATGGCAGCGGCGGCTTCTCTTTCTCAAAGGGCGCGAAACTGTTGATTGAAGTCCCGGCAGGAGGAGGCAGCCCGAGTTTTTTCGTCAGAGACGCGGGCAATGACACCGATGTCAGCGATTTCTTTGGAACCGACTCCTCGGACGTCGTCAGCAATGGAAAACAACAATATGAAATATTCTTTCTCTCGTTTGACAACGGCGCAGGAACAAGTTTCGACGTGAACGGCTTTGCGACGGACCACATCGGCAAAGTTAATGGAAAAGACACTGGTGTGCTTGATGGTCAGGTAACCAGCTTCAACTCCTCTGTTTCCGGCACGGGTGGCGATCCTGATGGCAATACACTGATCCTCAAAGGCACCATCACCGCGGCCGGAGCCAAAGGCGAATTGCATTGATTGTTCTGCATCGCACACCAGGTTATCAAGCCGCCACGGCCACTCCACTCCTTACAATGCCTTCCTGGCAGTTTTTTGACGGGGTTATCCAAACGGCAATATTCCAATGAAGCGCCCCTTACAATGCCCAAGCATCCTATATTTGGGCCTTCTCCGAATTTGTCTATGGGTAGTTCACCTCATACCCGGCCTCGGCCAAGTGTGAGACAAACTGTGAGCAGCGGGAACGTAAGACTCGATGGCAACGGCCCTCCTCGTTGAGAGGGTTGGGCCATTGAAAAAACCAAAAACAAACAAACGATCTGTTATCAGGCCGGTGAGGATACCCTTGCGAGCGACCAGCTCGGGAACAGAATCAAGAAGCAGGAACATGAAAAGAACAGCACAAATCGCAGTTATCGGAGCATTGCTCGCCATGGGAATCGCCCAAAGCAATGCGCAAACTACAAGCATCGTGTCACAAGTAAATATCGCCTTGAGTGGATTTGGCGGCGATAGCTCCAACGCCTCGCCGGCGAAATTATCCACAAAAGATGTCCTTAATGCGATCAGCGTTGGTGACACCAACTTGAGCTTCGGCAAAGCCGCAAGACTAATGGTGGTGGTTCCAGCGGACGGAGGTAACCCTACCTTTATCGTCAGAGAAACAAGCGGTCATGCGAACAATGACACCGACGTCAGCAGTTTCTTTAGCACTGACAGCTCCAGCGCCGTGGGTGACAAAACGAGGTATCAAATACTTTCAATTTCTTTTGATAATGGGGCGGGAACGGATTTCAACGTGAACGGCTTCACAACTGAACATAGGGGTAAAGTCACTGGCCATGGCACAGGAACGTTGCCGGATGAAACCACCAGCTTAAATGGCTCCGTCTTGGGGACGGGCGACATCGATGGCACCTTCGCCATCTTGAAAGGGACAATCACCGCCAGCGGTGCCAAAGTCGAAGTTCAGTGATGATTGCGTTCCACGCCAGCCATGAATTGGCTGGCGTGGTTGTTGTGTCTGACCAAGTGCAGTTTTATCGAGATTGAGCTATGCGGCCTAAGGTTTTCATAATCGTCGTAGCGTTGGGGCTTTTCACTCTTGGATCATTGTTCGTGATTCGGCAGAGCAATGACCGATATGCCAAAACTCAGGAATCCCCGGCGACGGCTCCGGGCACGAACCTGCCGCGCGAGACCCTGGCTTCGACGAACTTACCAGTTGTCGAAGCTGACGTCGCAGCCCAAAGCCGCATTCAAACAGCCACGATGCCCTCTGACTCTTCCGAAGATGCGCAAAAAGCTTACGTCGAGCAACGCAGTGCTCAACTCCTGGAAATGGCCATGACCGATGATCGCACCTCGCTCGATAGCATTCTCTCGGAGTTGGCAAATCGCGATCCGGAAATTCGCAAAGCTGCGCTCGAAGCCACCATTCAATTCGGCAGCCGCGACGCGATTCCAAAACTGGCCGACGCCGCGTCGCAAACCGATGACCCAAACGAAAAGGCTGCTCTAACTGACGCGATCGAATTTCTGAAGCTCCCATCCCTCACCGAAATCAGCTCGCATTCGGCCAAGCCCGTCGCAAACAACTCAACTGCCGGAAACAAACCGGCTAACAAAGGCACTTGGGGCAAACGCGTTCCGCCGGCCCCATCGCCAAATCAATAGCCCCGTGCTGCCGATCACAAATCTCACAGAGTAGTCCTGGTCACAGCGCTCGGGACGCCTCTTGCCAGCCGGTCCGCCGATACCAAAGCAGTGTCCCCCGAAAGCTTTCGGGGTTGCCGCCGCGCTCCATATATCCAGCGAAGACAGGTTTGGCCCCAGATGCGGGATGCTTCTCACCGCTCGTTCCCTTTCGGATTGCGATTCCGCTCCACTTGGCGTTATTATGGTCTCAGAATACACGACCGTTTTGGCGAAATCTCATGACCGAGTGGAATATTCAATCCCGTGCTCACGCCTGCGGGGCGTGTGGCACGCACTTTACCGATAAAGAGACCTATCACACGCTGCTCTTCGACGAAAAAGCCGACTTTCAGCGTTCGGATATTTGCCAGGGCTGCTGGCAGAGGCAATTCAGCGAAGGCGCTCGCGAGCGCAAAGGCTTCATCTCCTACTGGCACGGCGTTTACCATGCGCCTGCCCCACCAAACGAGGCGATTCAAAAAGAAAACGCCGAATCTCTCTTGCGGAAGCTCATTGAGCTCAACGATCCTCAATACATCCCGACGGCCTATATCCTGGCGGTCATGCTCGAACGCAAGCGCCTGCTGAAGATAAAAGAGCAACTCGTCCGCGATGGCCGGCGGGTTTTCATTTACGAACAGCCGACTTCCGGGGATATTTTCACCATCGTCGATCCCAATTTGCAACTTAACCAACTCGAGTCGGTGCAACGCGACGTCGCTGCGCTGCTCGAACATGGTCTGAATCCGCCCCCGCCACAGCCGTCCCAGGACGGACCCGCGCCAGAAACGCCTCTTAAGCCCGCTTCCGTAACGCCAACCGAGTGAAAGCTGCAAGTTCCAAGACCCAAGCTCCAGAGAAGCGCCAAATTCCAAGATTCGAGGGAGCGAACGTTACTGGGCCTAGGACTTGGGATTTATTTGGAGCTTCTTAAAACCGTGTCCGACTACCAAGATATCCAGGACCAAATCGGCTACACTTTCCGCGATTCAACTCTATTGCGCCTGGCGTTAACCCACCCGTCAGTTGCTCACGAACAGGGAGTCCCTGTGCAAACGAATCAACGCCTCGAATTTCTGGGCGATGCCGTGCTCCAACTCATTCTCACGCGCGAGCTCTACCAGAATTTTCCCTCATTCGGCGAAGGCCCCCTGACGAAAGCCCGGGCCAAACTCGTCAATCGCCGCACGCTTGCTGAACACGCGCGCCATCTCGGATTGGGCAAGCATCTTATCCTGAGTCGAGGCGAGGAGATCCATGGCGGCCGCGAGCGGCCATCCGCGCTGGCAGACACGTTTGAATCACTCCTCGGCGCTATTTTTCTGGATGGCGGCTTTGACGCGGCCAGTGAATTCATTCTTCGCCAATTCCACGGCGCGGTGGGGACGTTATCGGTCATTCCGACGCTCGAAAATCCCAAAGGTGAGCTTCAGGAACTGCTCCAATCTGTTTCCTCGCAAGCGCCCCAATACCACGTCGTCGCTGCGACGGGCCCCGATCACGACCGCGTGTTTGAATGCACGGTCCATCATAATGGAATCGAACTCGCCCGCGGCCAGGGTAAGAGCAAAAAAGCCGCCGAAAGCGAAGCTGCATTTGCTGCCCTGATCAAACTGCGCCAGGAAAAAGACGCTCTTGAACCGCAGAGCCAATAGCGTTTCCCATTTAACTTATTTAACTTGTTTAACGCTCTGTCCACGCTTTTCAACAAAAGTCAAAAGACCTTTATTGGCGTTATCCATCTGCGCCCCCTCCCGGGCTCTCCTCGGTGGCAAGGCAATTTGGAAAAAGTAATCGCCGCCGCAGTGGCTGACGCTCGCGCCTACGAGCACGGCGGCGCTCACGCTCTGTTTATCGAAAACTTCGGCGACGTCCCTTTCACAAAAACCAATGTCGGGCCCGAGACTGTCGCCGCTATGGCTGCGGCAGGCCGGGCCATCCGCGCCGCCATGGATTTACCCATCGGCTTCAACGTTTTGCGCAACGACGCCCGTGCTGCTCTTGCTCTTTGTGCGGCTTGCAATGGAAGCTTTGTTCGCATCAATGTTCACACTGGCGCGATGCTGACGGATCAGGGCATCATCGAAGGCAATGCTCACGATACGCTTCGGTATCGCAGGCAAATCTGTCCCGACGCGCACATCTTTGCAGATGTTCACGTTAAACACGCGGTTCCTCTCGGTGATTGCGCTATCGAAGATGCCGCTCGCGATACTGCCGAACGCGGTCTCGCCGATGCTCTAATCATCTCGGGCGTCGGCACGGGCATGGCCGCGGACCTCTCTGACCTTGAACGCGTGCGGCGTGCCTGTCCATCGGCGAAAATTCTTTTAGGCAGCGGGGTGACCCTGGCAAATATTCGCGACTTTCTGCCCCTTGCAGATGGCTTCATCGTCGGCACTTCTGTCAAGCGCGAGGGCAAACTTTCCAACCCCGTGGATCCCAAACGCGTCAGCGCCCTGGTTTCAAAGATCGCAAAATAAGCTGTGCTCCATCCGCGGGTCTTCGCCGTTCAGATTATTTTACTATCTCCGTTCCGACTCCCGCATCAGTGAAAATCTCCAACAAGACGGCATGCGGTACGCGGCCATCGACGAACGATACTTTCTCGACACCTGCTTGAATTGCGGCCACTGCGCTATCGACTTTAGGAATCATGCCCTTGTCAATTATGCCGGAGCGCTTCATGCCATCCACTTTGGCGACTTTCAATTGCGAAATGACGCTCGCAGTATTTTTTGGATCTCGAAGCAACCCTGGAACATCGCTCATAAAGACCAGCCGTTTTGCTTTCAAAGCAATCGCCACCTGCGCCGCGGCGACGTCCGCATTGCAATTATATATTCGGCCATCGTTTCCGCGAGCCGTTGGGCTTATCACGGGTATGACACCGTTCTCAATGCAATCGAACAGGACGTCTGTGTTGACCTCCGTCACCTCGCCGACAAATCCAAGGTCCAGCGGTTGGCCGTCTCCACTCGTCAAGGTGGCTTTTCGACATCGAAATATCTCCGGGCCGGCAAATCCCCTCGCCGCACCGCCTAATGAATTTATCGCGCTGACCACCTCCGGATTGATTTCTCGCGAAAGGACCTCATCGACAATCTTCACCGTCGCTTCATCCGTCACTCGCTGTCCTTGAATAAAATTCGCTTTCAGCCCTGCTTTCTCCATCGCGCGCGTAATTGCCTTTCCGCCCCCATGAACGACGATCGGATTGATCTCAACAGCCTCCAGAAACACGACGTCTCGGGCGACGCTATTCCGAACATTTGCATCCGGCGAATCCATGAAGCTACCGCCGTATTTCACGACAAAAATCGCGCCACTGAATTTTTGGATGTAAGGCAGCGCCTCCAATAATGTGGCTGCTTTGGCGATTGAGTCCTGCATAACGTCACCCGGCAGCCTCAGCCGCCTAACGAACTCGGATCACTCACATCCCCCTTGTTAAAGGCGACATAATCTTCCGTAAGGTCGGCCGCATACATCAGTGCACGGGCTTTGCCCAGGTGAAGGTTGATATGGAGATCAAATTCTTTATGCGCAACTGCCGCACAAAGCTGCTTGAAGGTCGCTGAACTCGGCTGACCGCGCCTGAGGCTCCACAGAATTTTCCCGTCGTTCGGCGCGCTGTAACCAATATCCACCTTCTCCTCGACGATTGCGGCAGGACTGTACCCGAGCGCGTCAATAATTCGACCCCAATTCGGATCGCCTCCATGCCAACTTGTCTTGACTAACGCGCTGTTGGCGACTGAGCGAGCGGCCGCATCTGCATCCGTAAAAGATTTCGCGCCGGTCACCCGCACAGTTACGAAGCGGGATACACCTTCGCCATCGCGCACAATCATCTTCGCCAATTCAAGGCAGACGTGATTCAAAGCCGACTGAAAGGTCTTTCCCGCGCCGCTCGACGCAGAACGCAGGTGCGGATTTTTTGCCAGCCCGTTTGCGAGCGCGAGAATAGTATCATTCGTGCTCATGTCGCCGTCCACCGTTATGCGATTGAAACTATGAGCCACCGCTTCTCCCAATGCGGTTTGAAGGACCTTTTGTTCAATCAACGCATCCGTGGTTATGAAACAGAGCATCGTTGCGTGCAGCGGTCTGGCCGGAGGCCGCTTGCCGTCCGCGCTCATGCCCGGTTGAATCATTCCGGCACCTTTGCAGATTCCGCCGATGCGCACCTTTTTGCCACCGATTTGAATTTCGACGGCGAGCTGCTTCGGCCGGGTATCGCTCGTCATCATCGCCTCGGCAACGTGGGCCGCGTGTTGCGCTGTCGAGCTGAGTTGAACCGCCGCCTTAACAATCCCCGTTCGCACATTATCCATCGGCAACGTCAAACCGATTCGTCCAGTTGAACCGACCATCGCCAGCCCACGCCCGAGATTCAAGGCACGCTCGGTAAACGAAACCATTTCCAGCGCGTTCTTCATTCCTTGCTGGCCAGTGCAGGCATTGGCATTGCCCGAATTTACGACGATGGCCTGGGCGTGCCCCTTTTTTGCCCGATCAAGGCAAACTTTGACCGGCGCAGCACAAATCTGATTGGTCGTGAATAGTCCGGCCACGGTTGCTGGCACTTCCGAAACGATTAGGGCCAGATCCCGCTTTTGCCCCTTGTCCGAACCCTTGCCGGTCCCAATGCGTTTGATATCGCAGAAAACGCCGGAGGCCGTGAAACCTTGTGGCGCAACAATCGAACCGGGTATCTCAATCAGTCTTTTTGTCATTCGAAACTGCGCGCAACGAGATTACTCGAGCAGGTCCTGCAACGTCTGGAACCGCCCTTGCAATTCCTTTACGATAGGCTGTGTTCGTGCCAGAGCGTTCTGTTCCGTCTGGCCGGGAAACGATTTCATCTTCATCAGCGCTGCCGCAATCGAATCACCATTATGGTCACGCAGCGGCATAATCACCGAAAATGTTCCCTTCCCTTTGCCGTAGAAAATTGCGCCTTGCCCAATCGCGCTTTCTTCGGGTTTCCCGCCGGCTTGTCCGAGGTCTCTTTCATCCTTGCTCGCCAGCAAGCGCGGTGCTTGGGGATCGTTTGCCGCAACATAGATTTTTAAATCCAGCAAATGCGGGTACTTCTTGACGGTATCGCGCACAATCATTTGCGCAGGCGGCTCGCGCGGCGTGTAGACGATTTTCGTATCCGCAAAATAACTGACTGAATCCGACTTGGTCCAAAAACCAATTGTGCCGCTCTTCAACGGGTCAACTTTGTCAGTCAGGTTGATTAGTTCCTTCCCATCGAGCGATGCGCGGATCTCGTTATCTTTGCACGCTATAGTCATTTCATGCCAAACACCGCTGGGAATTGCGATATCCACGCCAACCGGCACTCCACGGACACCATTTACAACCCGGTAGAATTTGAATGTCTTCCCGAGTGAACTGGCGCGAACGACGTAGTAATTCGTCTCATTCTGAATTCGAAACGCGATGCCCGCCATTTGTTCCACCGCGCCGCGGACAGTCTTGAATCGTGTTGTGAGAGTGAAATCTCCATAAACTTCGTCCTCAAAAATGAGCAGCGGGAAATGCTCATCAGTTGAATCTTGCGCCACCTGGGCCAGGACCGCTTGTTTGGTAAGGGCAGAGGCTTGGGTAGTCAATCGCGGCATCAACGGCGGCACTTCATCGAGGATGACCTTCCAATCGCCCGCCCGACCTTGTCCATTAACGATACTGCGAAATCCGGGCGGAGTTTGATTTTCGCGGACTTCGCTAAAATCAAATTTCCTCTCCGCGCCAAGCGCCGGCAGCGCAAGCAAAACAAGGAGCAGTAATGAGCGATTCCGCATTTCGGTAAGGCTAGCAAAAATGAGTGCGGGGACAAGAGTTTGCACTAAGATGATTTCCACAAGATTACTTGCCCGGAAATCTCTTTAGCCAGGTAAGTGGATCTGAAGTGCTTGGGATCAAAGATCGAAACACCAGCGTATCCCCGATACGCCGTACAAAACGAAAAATGGAAATGATTTTAGATTGCGCCTCCGAACCTCCTTCACAATCTGAGAACCGGTGTTAAGAAAATGTCCTGCGGAACTGGGTGATGCTTTGATAAGCCCGACCGCCATATCAACTTCAGTACGGAAACGCACACCGAGCTGCGCCGAAACCTCTCGATATTGAGCCTGGATTTTTTTTACATCCTGCGGAAACTCCGGGTGATAGACAACCGTCATTGAAGCGCGCGTTGAAACTCGGCCTCGTTCAATCCGCTCACCTTTCCTGTCAGGACATCTTCTATCCCTCGGACCGCTTTCGCAATCTCCGCTGCACTCTCGCGCTCAACGGCAACGCTCTCAATGATGAGTCGCGCCAAATCCAGGCGTTCTGTTTCAGATAGTTCCATCACCGCCTCGGCAATTTCTTGTGTGCTCATACAAGTCCATTAATTTGTTGTTTCTCGTCACGCCTTCCAAATCATATCCGCGACGGTTTTCCCGGCCGGAATGAATGGCAACACGTGCTCCGTGTAAGGCACGATCACATCCAACAAGTACGGCTGATCCGAATCCAGCATCCGTTGCATTGCGGCGCGAAGGTCCTTCCTATAGATCACGCGTTCGCTTGGCACATTGAAGCTCTTGGCCATCATGACGTAATCAGGATAAATCTGTTTTCGATTTTCCGGATCGCCAAGGTAGGTGTGACCGCGGTTGCCTTCGTAAAATTTATCTTCCCACTGCATCACCATCCCAAGGTGTTGGTTGTTCAGGATGATTGCTTTGGCCGCAATTTTTTCGATGTGCGCGGTTGCCAATTCCTGCACGTTCATGAGGAACGAGCCGTCCCCATCAATGTCCACCACCTGTCGATCCGGACACGCCACTTTCGCGCCGAGCGCCGCAGGGTATCCGTATCCCATCGCTCCGAGGCCGGCGCTCGTCAAAAGCTGCCGCGGATATTTGAACTTGTAATATTGCGCCGACCACATCTGATGCTGCCCCACGCCAGTGGTGATGATCGCCTCCCCTTTCGTCAGCTCATATAACATCTCGATGACCATCTGCGGTAGAATCACATCACCCTCTTTGCCTTTGAGATGGTCGCGCATGTGTTGCGACTTCATTACTTCCTCGGTCAGGCGATAACCAAACGGCGCTCTTTCCTTCCATGCAGCAATCTGCTCATGCCAGGCCGGGAATTTTTTCTGGATGGCACGCTCGGCGATCATGTCGGCGAGCCGTCCAAGCGCATATTTAATATCGCTTACGATCGGCAAGTGAGCCGGCTTGTTCTTGTTCAGCTCGGAAGGGTCGATGTCGATGTGAACGATCGTGCCCGTCTCACAAAACTTATCCACCTTGCCCGTCACACGATCGTCGAATCGCACGCCGCAGGCCAGCAATAAATCAGCCCCGGGCGCGATCCTCTTCATGGGATCATTAAAGCTCTTTCTGTGCTCAAACTCGCCATTGACCGCCCAATTCGCGTAAGCCGCGCCGTGCATCCCGAGCCAGCGCAACGACAACGGATCCGTTTCCGGAAATGCGCCGCAGCCCATGATCGTCGTCGTCACCGGAATTTGCGCGGCCCTGGCAAAACGGCGCAATTCCTCGCTGGCGTTGCCAGTGATGATGCCGCCTCCCACATAAAGCAGCGGCCGTTCCGATTTCTCAATCAATCCAATGATTTCATTCAGTTCCAGATCACTGGCGCGCTGGTTCGGATTGTAGCCGCGCACTTGCACTTCTTTCGGAAATACGGGTTGCGCTTTCGCCTGCTGAACATTTTTTGGCAAATCGATCAATACCGGGCCCGGCCGGCCGGTCTGTGCGATATGAAACGCTTCCTTCACAATGCGCGGAATTTCGTTGATATCAGTAATCAGATAACTGTGCTTCACCACCGGCAAAGTCATGCCGTAGATGTCAGTTTCCTGGAACGCGCCTTTGCCGATCATCGCTTGGGGCACTTGCCCTGTGATTGCCACCAGCGGCACCGAATCCATGAACGCATCGGCGATTCCGGTGACGAGATTGGTCGCTCCTGGCCCACTGGTCGCCATACACACGCCCGCGCGACCGGTTGCCCGGGCATAACCTTCCGCTGCAAACGCTCCGCCCTGCTCATGCCGTGGCAAGACCGTCCGAATCTTTTTCGAGCGGGTCAGTGCCTGGTGAATCTCCATGCTCGCGCCGCCGGGATAAGCGAAAATCGTGTCGACACCCTCGCGCTCCAGGCAGGCAACGAGAATTTCGCTGCCGGACATGGTTGGGCCGAGTTCGCCGCGCTTTTGGCGGGAGCTTGTTTCGTTTCAGCAGGCATTATTTTGCTCATAGTTTAACTTGCGTTATGACCGGCTTGCTGTCGCGGGTGGATAATAAAAAACCCACGACTGTTTGCCAGCCGTGGGTTCTTGTCGAAATCCGTTTTAACTTCGACAAAGGCCTACGGCGCCGCCAACTACGACGACGACCAGCAGTCCGACTTGTCGATTAATCTCTAACATTGGCGGTGAATCTAGCCTTCCATCAAAAATCGGTCAAGCCTTTGTTTGGCGGAATTCGAACGCTGGGCACATGACAAAATTCTTTGCTGCCGCATGAATGCGGCGTTCCCAGGCGCAGTGGAACGCTGCATTTATGCGGCAAAGTGAAGCCTCAGAAGAAATTTGTCTTACGCTCTCGAACACTTTTTGCCGGGCCGCAGCCTTTACACGCATTGCCGGGGTTCCCTAGTATCACCGGGGCGCGTGAAACCGAAACTGCTAGTCATCGAGCTTTGGGGCATGGGCGATCTTGTGATCGCCACGCCCTTTCTCCAGGCGGCCAGCGAGAAATACGACGTGATACTGCTGGCCAAGCCTTATGCGCAGGATTTGCAAGCACGCTTTTGGCCTGGCGTTAGAGTCGTGCCATTCGTTGCGCCATGGACTGCGTTCCAGCACAAATATAATTTATTCGCATGGCCATGGTTGAAAATGTTTCGCCTGTGGAAACAATTGAGAGCCAAAAACTTCGACTTTGGCCTCTCAGCCCGATGGTATGGCTCGGTGCGCAGCGCGGGTGATCCGCGCGACCATTTGCTCCTCTGGCTTACGGGAGTGAAAACACGGCTGGGATTTCCGCGATTCGGAAGCAGACTCTTCCTGTCGAAGCCGCTCAAACCTCCCGAGCCCAGGATGCATCGCTACGAAAACTGGCGCGTTATGGGTCAGTCTCTTGGGCTCGATCTGCCAGCTCGAGAAAAATTGCCGCTGCCCCACTCCCGCCGCGATGGGGAAATTCTTCTGCATAGCGGCGCAGGCCAGCCAGTCCGCGTCTGGCCCCTGGAACGGTATCGAATTCTCGCCAGACGCCTTCGCGCCAAAAACTTTCAGGTTCGCGTCGCTTGCGACCCCGATCAGGAAAACTGGTGGCGAGCCGCCGGAGAACAAAATCTTGCCGCGCCTCGCGCCGTCATCGATTTGATGGCGTTGATAGAGAAAGCCGGGGCATTCATTGGAAACGATTCGGGTCCCGGCCATTTGGCGGCCTTCTGTGGCGTCCCAACTTTTACCATATTCGGTCCGCAACTACCCAACTGGTTTGCGCCGCTGCATCCGGCCTCCGAATGGCTCGATGGCAAGGCTTGCCCCTACAAACCGTGCTCCGATTACTGCCGCTTTCCGCTGCCCTATTGCATCGTGAACTCGGAAGAGGAAGAAGTTTCAGCGCGGGTCGAAGCATTCGTGAGCAGAGTTTTATCCGAGCCGGCGGTAGCTTAATCCAGCATTGGAAATTCCATGATTTAGCGCATCAATTCGCGTAAATTCTCGCATCTATCCATCAGCTTTCAACTATCCACAATTTCTGACGGCCAACACTTCCTTTGCTGGCCTCCGATCTCCATTGCAACTGATCCGCCGCGGTGCATCCAGGTATCGCAGCTTAAACCCAAGCTTTTCATACAATGCAACGATTCGCTCCGTCGCTTGGTTCGACAACACCACCGGCCCTTTGTGTTTGGCCAGCCATTCAGCCGCGCGCACCTGGTCTTCCCATGTGAAAGCTTCTTTCGAATATTGCGTGAACTCGACATCATACGGCGGATCAGCATAGACAAAATCATCCGGCTCCAACGGAATCGCCTCAAAATCCCCGGCCATAAATTCCCAATTCGCGAATACTTGCTGATAGGCGGTGAAATCGGAGATATAGTTGATATGCTTATACTGGCCGAACGGGACATTGAATTCTCCGCGGCTATTGAACCGGCAAAGGCCGTTGAAGCCCGTACGATTGAGATAATAGAAGAGGCCGTCTGCCTCATTCTCAACATCCTCGTCGGAAAGAAGCTCATTAAACCTCTGGCGGTGCGCATAAAACAGATCCTCATTATTTTCCAACCGGATGGAAATACGAAGACCTCGCTTCAGCGAAGAATAGAAATGGATGAGATGTGGATTGCGATCATTCAGCAAAGCTCTTTCAGGCGTCAATCCAAGCGTCACTGCCAAGCCTCCGCAAAACGGCTCGACAAGCCGACGATTTGAAAGGCCTTTCCAAACCAATCGAACATGTGGCACAAGCCACCGCTTTCCACCCGCCCACTTCAGTGGGTGGCGAACGGAGCCTCGCAATAAAAGCGGTAGGTCGCTCTGTAGCACAGCCTTGGATCATTCCCGGCCAGAGCGCAGACTTCAACCCTGAACTAATCGGACTCGCCGCAATTCATAACTTATGCGCAAACGGCTTATTGATACCCGCCCGCAACGAGGAAGGTTTCGCCGGTGATCCAGCCTGAATCGGCTGAGGCGAGGAACGTTGCCACGGTGGCGACGTCCTGCGGCTGGCCAATGCGGCCAAGGGGAGTTTGCGCTTCAACCTGTGGCTTGAAGCTGTCCATGATGCCAGCAGCATGAACGCCTTCGGTCTCAATCATGCCGGGGTTGATGGAATTGACGCGGATTTTCTTTGGACCCAGTTCTTTCGCGAGAGACTTCGTGATCGCGTCAACCGCGGCTTTGGTCGCGCTGTAAACTGACGCGCCGGGCATTGGATTGATTCCAGCAACAGAGCTGATGTTGATGATGCTGCCGCCCGAGGAATCAAAAAGCTCCACTGCCTTTTGCGAGCTGAGCAGGAGGCCAAGGACGTTGAGATCGAATTGCTTATGGAACACCTCCGCCGTGACGTTTTCCAATGGCGCGAATTCATAAATGCCGGCGTTATTGACCAGGATATCGAGTTTGCCGAAGGCTTTCTTCGTTTCGGCGAAGAGACGGTCAATGTCAGCTTTTTTGGCGACGTCGGCCTGCACCGCACTCGCCTTCCCGCCTCGCGCTGTGATCTCACTCACCACTTTGTCCGCCCCGGATTTACTGGAGGCGTAATTGACGACGACAGACGCGCCATCTGCCGCCAGTTGTTTGGCGATGGCAGCGCCAATCCCTTTTGACGCGCCGGTTACGACGGCGACTTTCCCTGCGAGTTTCTTTCCATTGTTGCTCATATGTTTTGTCTTTCTATTTCAATTGGTTCTCCTGGTGATCGTTAATCATACTGTTACTATCGTAGTAACAATCAAAGTCAAAAAATATTTACGTCTTTTTTACGTCAGAAACAATCTCCGCCAGGCTGATGCGTTCCAGGCTTGCCTCCATCGATTTCTGCGTCTTTCCCAAGGCCCGTTCCAGCGCCGTCTTGATTTGGCAGCTCACCGGGCAACCCTTTTGCTCTTTGTAAGCGTGTATCGCGATAGCCTCCGGCGCGTCCACGGCTTTGTAAATATCCAGCAACGAAATTTTCTTCGCGTCCTTCGCCAGCCAGCACGCCCCCGTCTTTCCTGTCGTCGTTTTCACTAATCCCACTTTCGACAATTTCGCGAGGACCCGCCGCACAAAGCTCGGACTCGTATTCACGCTGCTGGCCAAATCGCTCGACGTCTTGTCCTCGCCACACCCGTAGGCCAGCCCGGCCATGATGTGAACTGCGATCGAGAATTGAACGTTCTTCGCCATTACTGTTACTATAATAGTCACAATTTAAACCCCATGCAACAAAAATGTTCATACGCCTATTTGCTCTTAGTCTTAATCCCTTCTCCTCCCCGCGTCTCCCTCTGTTTCCTTCGTTCTCTCCTGTTCAAATCCCAATTAGGCCCTCCTTCTCTCTCGACTTTCCCTCCCGCGTTGCTTTTCTTTTCCGCGATGCAATCCATTTTCTCGGCGCGGCTCGCACCACCACCGGCTCCATGTATCTCTTCGAGATCAACGGCCATCGCCTCTTGCTCGAATGCGGCCTGTTCCAAGGCAAACGCGAGGAATCCATCGAACGCAATCGCAAATTCCCGTTCGACCCCAAACAAATCGACGCCGTCGTCCTCAGCCACGCCCACATCGATCATTGCGGCAATCTGCCCAATCTTTGCCGCCAGGGATTCGAAGGCAACATCTACTGCACTTTCGCCACTCGCGATCTGGCTGCGATCATGCTCGAAGATTCCGCCCAAATTCAACAGGACGATGCCGCATTTATTTCAAGGAAGCGCGCCAAACACGGTCAACCTCCCGTCGAACCTCTCTATACCGCAATCGATGCCGAAAAGGCTGTTCGCCAATTTGTTGCCATCAATTACGATCGGCCATTCCCTGTTCTCGACGGCGTCACCGTCACCTTCCAAGATGCCGGCCACATTCTCGGCTCGGCGCAGGTTGTCCTCGACATTCGCGAAAACGGCCGAAAATTCCGTTACCTGTTCAGTGGCGATGTCGGCCGAGGCAAAGACGACATCTTGCGTGATCCTCAAGCGGTCGAGAATGTCGATTACCTCCAAATCGAAAGCACCTATGGCGGACGCGATCATTCCCTCAAAGATCACGCCAACGAACAGGTCGGCCAACTCGTCCGCGAAACTCTCGACCGCAAAGGGCTGGTCATCATCCCGTCATTCGCCGTTGGCCGAACCCAGCAAATCGTCTATACGCTCCACCAACTTACCTTGGCTAACCAATTGCCTCGCGTCCCGATTTTCGTCGATAGTCCTCTCAGCGTGAACGCCACCGAAGTTTTTCGCCTCCATCCCGAATGCTTCAACGAAGCCATCTATAAATTTCTGCGCGAAAAAGAAAACCCTTTCGGCATGGAAAACCTCACCTACATCCGCGAGTCATCCCATTCGAGGAAGCTCAATGATCTCAAAGACCCTGCCATCATCATCAGCGCCTCCGGCATGTGCGAAGCCGGGCGCGTCCGGCATCACCTCGCCAACCACATCAGCGATCCTGCCAACCTGATTCTCTTCATCGGTTATTGCGCCGAACACACTCTCGGTGCTCAGATCTTGCGCCATCAAAACCCTGTCAACATCTTCGGCGAGCCTCATCAGGTCCGTGCCCGCATTGCTTCCCTGGATTCCTTTTCCGGCCACGCTGACCGCAACGAACTCCGCCGCTACGTCGATGGAATTTCTGGCGACATCAAAAAAATCAACGTCATTCACGGCGAAGAATCCCAAGCCTTGGCCTTCGTGCAGACGCTCAAGACCATGAAGCCCAAAGCTGACGTTATCGCTCCCCAGCAGGCCCAAACTGTCTCGATCTGAGCCATGCGAGCCGCAAACGGTCTCCATTTTCCAATCACCAGTTACTAATGACGACCCTGGCACAGCCCATGCTCTTTTCTTGCCAACTGTATGAAAATTCAGCGCGGTTCAAAGGGGATGTCCGGCTTTACCTTCATCGAGCTTATCATTGTCATCACGGTAATCGGCTTGCTGGTTGCCATTGCCGTTCCAAGTTACATCCGGGTTCGCGACAATTCGCGCCTTAGCGTCATCTACTCCAATTTGCGCACGATTGAACACGCCAAGTCAGAATGGGCTCTCGAAAATCAGAAAACTACCGGCTCCCCGATTGCCAATATCGCCCTGTTGAACAGCTACTTTCGTTCCGGCACAATCCATGACGCGCTGAACGAAATTTATGTCCCTAACGCCGTGGGCACTCCAGCCGAAGCTAACCTCCCGGCCGGCGTCGCCCTTGGACCCTACGCGCCCGGCGGTTCGATTCCCGCTCCTTGATCTGCTGAAATTCCGAAACTGTTTAGTCTTTCGCCCTCTCCTTCGGGAGAGGGCTCTTGTTTTCTTCTGCCTACAAAAAGGCAGGGCGCGGTGTCCTCACCGCGCCGCTCCCCGGAATTCGATTGCGTTCTAAAACGTAAGCGCCCCGTTTAATACCGATAATGCTCGGGCTTATACGGGCCTTCCACCGGCACTCCGATATACTCCGCTTGCTTCTTGCTGAGCTTCGTTAGTTTCACGCCGATCTTTTCGAGATGCAAACGCGCGACTTCTTCATCGAGCTTCTTCGGCAGGCGATAAACGGCCGGCTTATATTTTTCGCGATTCGCCCAAAGATCGAGTTGCGCCAATATCTGGTTCGTGAATGAATTCGACATCACGAAACTCGGATGACCTTCGGCGCAGCCCAGGTTCACCAAGCGGCCCTCCGCCAGTAAATAAATGCTCTTGTCACCTGGCAAATCGTAACGATCCACCTGCGGTTTGATGTTCAAGTGCGAAATACCTTTCGCATTCTGGAGCCGATCCACTTGAATCTCGTTGTCGAAATGGCCGATGTTACAAACGATGGCCTGATCCTTCATCTTGAGAATGTGTTCAAGTGTGATCACGTCACAATTTCCCGTCGTTGTGACGTAAATGTCCGCTTCACCGAGCGTCTCTTCGAGAGTCGTAACCTCGAAACCCTCCATCGCTGCCTGCAGCGCATTAATGGGATCGATTTCAGTGATGATCACACGCGCGCCAAATCCGCGCAAACTATGCGCGCTGCCTTTGCCGACATCACCATAACCACAGACAACCGCCGTCTTTCCAGCGATCATTACGCCCAGCGCGCGCTTCAAACCGTCCGCCAATGATTCACGGCAGCCGTAGAGATTATCAAATTTTGATTTGGTTACCGAATCGTTGACGTTGATCGCAGGCACCAGCAGTTTGCCCGCTTCGAGCATCTGGTAAAGCCGATGCACGCCCGTCGTCGTTTCTTCACTAACGCCTTTCCACTCCTTCACTACTTCAGAAAACCAACCCGGACGTTCTTTCGCGCAACGCTTGAGGAGTTTCTTAATGACATCTTCCTCATGGCTGCTGCTCGGCGTGTTCACCCAATCACTGCCATGCTCCATTTCGTAGCCTTTATGGATCAGCAACGTCGCGTCGCCGCCATCGTCCACAATCAATTGCGGCCCTTTGTTGCCGGGATGCGTCAACATTGACAGCGTGAAGTCCCAATATTCCTCCAGCGATTCGCCTTTGAATGCGAACACGCTGATTCCGGCTTTGGCGATCGCCGCCGCCGCTTGGTCCTGCGTGCTGAAGATGTTGCAACTCGCCCAACGCACCGAAGCGCCAAGGTCAACCAGCGTCTCGATCAGAACCGCGGTTTCAATCGTCATGTGCAACGAACCCGAGATCCGCACACCCGCGAACGGCTTTTGCAAGCCGTATTTTTCGCGGACCGATATGAGGCCGGGCATTTCCTGTTCGGCGACCGAGATTTCTTTGCGGCCCCATTCAGCGAGGCTGATATCTTTGACGTGATAATCCCGTTGTCCCGTGCGGGCAGCGCCGTTACGCGTCTTGCCGTTCGTGGATGATTTCTTTCCGTTTGTTTTAGTTAAAGTAGGCATAAAATTTAGAGGTCAGATTTTTGATTCAACGATTTAACGATTCCACGCTTATGCGCTGAGTTGAGGCCGAACCGCCGGACGCGCGCCCCGTCCATTAACGAGCGCCGCAGCCTTTTTCAAAGTCGCGGGCGCGACGGCCGAAGCCATCTTGCCAACCGCTTTTCGCAGTGCATCAACCTTGTCAGCCTTTTCCCAGGTGATATCCGGATCATTCTTCCCGAAGTGTCCGTAATTGGTCGTCTTCGAGTAAATTGGTCGCAGCAAATTGAGTTGCTTGATAATTGCCGCCGGCTTGAAGCTGAACACTTCGCATACAGCGCGCTCAATGTCTTCATCCTTAACCACGCCGGTCCCGAAAGTATTGACGCACACTGAAACCGGGTCCGGATATCCAATCGCATAAGCGAATTGAATTTCCGCGCTCGTCGCGAGCCCAGAGGCCACAATGTTTTTGGCTACATAGCGTCCCATATATGCCGCGCTGCGATCCACTTTGGACGGGTCCTTGCCCGAGAACGCACCGCCGCCATGGCGGCCCATGCCGCCGTAGCTGTCCACGATGATTTTTCGCCCGGTCAAACCCGTGTCCCCTTGCGGTCCGCCGACCACAAATCGTCCGGTCGGATTGATCAGGAACTTCGTTTCCTTCGTCAGCAGTTCCTTCGGCAACGTTTTCTTGATGACTTCCTCGATGCAAAAATCCTTGATCGTATCGTGTTCAACGCTCGCGCTGTGCTGTGTCGAAATGACGATGTTCGTTATCGCTACCGGCTTGTCGTTAATATATTGCACTGAAACCTGGCTCTTCGCATCCGGGCGCAGCCATTTGACCTTGCCCGCTTTGCGAATCTTCGTCAGCGCGCGCCCCAATTGATGCGCATACATAATTGGCGCCGGCATCAGCTCGGGAGTCTCATTCGTCGCGTACCCAAACATCAACCCCTGGTCACCAGCCCCCTGCTCCGCTGTCTCTTTGCCTTGCGCCTTGCGAGCATCCACGCCTTGGGCAATATCAGGGCTCTGAGATGTCACCGCATTCAGAATGAGCACCCGGTCCGCATGAAAAACATCATCATCGTGAGTGTAACCAATCTCGCGAATGGCCTGGCGAGCAATCGCATTGAAATCGAGTTTCGCCTTGGTCGTGATTTCTCCGCCCACAACCACGAGATTACTTTTGGCGTAAGTTTCGCAAGCTACCCGGCTGTGCGGATCCTGCTCCAGGCACGCATCCAGCACCGCATCGGAAATGGTATCACAAACTTTGTCCGGATGGCCCTCGCCGACGGATTCAGAAGAAAAGATGTAGTTTTTGCTCATTCAATTAAGCGATTTAATTTTCAATTTTAAAACGTCATATTGACGTATCAAGATAAGATGATATATTCCCTGCCACATTACGTCAACAAATTATTTCCGGAAAAGCGATTAGCTCCACATGTCCAACACTTTGAAGTCTCTTAGGGCCTTGTCTGACCCCACCCGCCTCCGTATTGTTGCTCTCCTCGAAAAAGACGAGCTCTCAGTCAACGAATTGCAGGAGATCACTCGGATGGGCCAATCCAGAATCTCCACCCATCTCGGTCTGCTGCTCGATTCTGGACTCGTCGAAGCCCGCCGCGAAGGCAAACGCACGTTTTACAAACTCAGTTCACGAGCCAACGGCGAAAGAGAATTCATTCAGCTCGCCTTCCGCGGGGCCAGGGAATTGGCCGAAAGCTCCAGCGATCAAATCAACCTCAAACGCATCCTCAATCGCCGTCGCGAGCAGGCTCAGCTCTACTTTAACCAAATTGCCGGCAGATTCGACCGGGTCTACGGTCCCGGACGCTCCTGGCAGGCATTCGGCCATCTCCTGCTTCGCATCCTTCCACCCCTCGTCGTCGCCGATCTCGGCTCCGGCGAAGGTCTGCTTAGCGAACTGCTGGCCCGCCGCTGTAAAAAAGTCATCGCCGTCGATAACTCGGAGAAAATCGTCGCCTTCGGTGCTGCCAAAGCAAAAAAGAACAATCTCAAAAACCTCGAATTCCGCTGCGGCGACCTCCAAAATCCGTCGGTCGAGCCGGAAAGCGTTGACCTCGCAATTCTCAGCCAGGCCTTGCACCACGCGGAAGAGCCGGCCAAAGCCATTACCGCCGCTTACAAAATGATCAAACCCGGCGGTCAAATCATGATTCTGGACCTGCTCAAACATAAGTTCGACCGCGCCCACGAGCTCTACGGCGATCGGTGGCTCGGTTTCGAGGAAAGCGATTTGCAACTGTGGATCGAAGCCGCCGGATTCAAAAAGGTCGAAATCAGCGTCGTCGCACGCGAAGAACAACCGCCCCATTTCGAAACCCTTCTCGCCAGCGGCCAAAAATAACCCTTGGTAGTGTCCTAATTTGAAATCTCTTCAAACTTGAGCGATTTAAAGGGGCTGGGTTAATTTTACCCCTAATAGGCATCATTCCGTGGTTGACGCCCACTTGGGCATGTGTTTAGCTGTATTTGAGAAGCTAACCAGCAAGCACGAACGAAAGACACCTGATGCCGCCAAAGCCAGAGCCATCCCTCTATCCGCGTGAAATAGCCCCACTGAGCCACCGCATATGGCAGCGCCAGAACCTGGATGAAAGTGGGATATTGCAAGCGCAGTTTACGCAATGGTTGGAGAATGTGACTTCATCCGAAGCGATTTTCAAACAATATGTGTATGAAAATCCCAACCTGCAAGATACCGATCTAAGGCAGCATCGCTCATTTCTATACGCTTTGCTGCATGATGGGGAAACCCTTGCTTATCAATATTTAGACCTCGGCACACGGACTGGAAAATCAGAAGAATTTAAGGCACACGTCACTATTATAGATCAGAATCTGAAAGAACTTTTCAAGACTTTGATCGCATGGCACGGTCCCTTGTCCGCACAGTCGGACATTCCAGAATCTTTCAAGCAGGCCGTGCAGGAAGTTGCCCAAGGCAAAATTCTTGATTTCAAAGAACCTTAAAACTATGGTAGGGCGTGGCAACCCCGAAGTACGTTTTTAAGGCTCCTTCATCCTTTTGGAAGGCTTTTTCTTGTCTAACCTCAGAGCAACAAAGCACGGCCCGGGAAGCGTTCAAAAAATTTCAGGCGAACCCGTTCGATCCGAGTTTCAAGACTCACAAAATCAATCGCCTGAGTGCACTCAATAAGTGCACTATTTATGGTATTTCATTAGCTCCCGATTTGCGCTCCGTTTTCAAAATTGATGGCAATATCGTAATCAGCCTGGACATAGGAAATCACGATATTTACAAGTAGTTTTCAAATCAGGACACTACTGGACCATGGAAATCCTTCGCCGACACCTCGTAGCGTTCCTCGCTGGACAGTCTGCGCTCTTCACCCGAAAATCTGCCCATGAACGTTACCGTGCGCGGAAAAACCCGGCATTATCGCACCGTCAGCTTCGATGCGGCACAGAATGCCGTACTTCTAATCGAACAGCGATTGTTGCCGCACAGTTTTGAGATTATTGCGACGCGCACCTTCCGGGAAACCGCGGCAGCCATCCGTGACATGATTGTTCGTGGCGCCGGGGCGATTGGGGCGGCGGCGGCTTATGGGCTGGCGCAGGGGGCGCGGGCATTTCGCGGAACGGCTGTGGTGAAATTTTCAGCGCATGTTGAAATTGTTTATCAGACGCTAAAAGCCGCCCGACCGACGGCGGTGGATCCGGTCAATGCGATGAACCAGGTGCGGGCCGCGATGTCGGCCGGGGAAACTGTGGCCGAACAGCAAGCGCTGGCTCTGGCAGCGGCAGAAGAATTTGCCAACGAGGACGTCCAGCATTGCGAAGAGATCGGCAGGCAAGGCGCGAAGCTCATTCGCAACGGCATGAACGTTTTGACGCATTGCAACGCGGGCTGGCTCGCGTTCGTGGATATCGGCAGCGCGACCGCGCCGATGTATGCAGCGCAATCGCAAGGCAAAAAATTCCACGTTTTTTGCGATGAAACCCGGCCGCGTTCACAAGGCGCAACGCTCACGGCGTGGGAGTTGGCGCAGCAACAAATCTCGCATCAAATTATCGCGGACAATGCCGCCGGCCATTTGATGCAACGGAAAAAAATTGATCTCGTGATTGTTGGCAGCGACCGCACGTTGGGCCGAACGGGTGAAGTCGCGAACAAAATTGGCACTTATTCCAAGGCAGTCCTCGCCCACCGGCACGGAATTCCCTTCTATGTTGCGATACCGCTTTCGACGATTGATTGGAAACTCAAATCCGGCTTCGACATACCGATTGAAGAACGCAGTGAAAGTGAAGTCATTGGCGCGTGGGGTGTCTGCGATAGTCTAAAGTCTAAAGTCCAAAGTCCAGGGTCAGCGAAGGGCCAATCACGCATCACGCACAACGCATCACGGACCTACGTTCGCATCGCCAATCCAGGCAGCGGCGCTCTTAATCCGGGCTTTGACGTCACTCCGGCGGAACTGATTACCGGAATCATAACGCCAGCTGGAATCTTTAAGCCCCGTGAACTTTGGTCGCGGCGCGGCGGGCTGGGATTTGCGGGCTAGCTCGATGCGAATGTTTCGACTTGGGCCAATATAGGGCTGGCGAAGGCCGACGGAATTACGCAAAGCGGCTGTCCCCTGCCGCTTTAACCGAGAACACCTGCTCGAACAAAATTAGGCATACGCTGGCTTGAACGGCCAATTTGCCTCGGTTACACTTGGCAGATGTATGCACATCGCCACGTGAGGCCGGCCAGTCAGAAAATTGTTGCGGCCAACATTGTTCTCATGCTGACGCTTGCCTGCGGCAGTTGTTCTGAAAAGAAGGGCCCTGAGCCGGCGGTTGCTTCGAAAAGCGATACGACCGCGGAGCGCGCGTCTAATGCTGTGCGAGTTGGCGCGCAAAAAGTTGGGGCCGCTGCGCAAACAACGGGTGAAAAAATCAACGAGAACGCCCAAAAGATCGGCGAGAAACTTGGCAGCGCAGTCGAGCAGACTGGGAATGCGGTGAAATCGACCACTGAGAAGACGTTAGATGCGGTGAAAGCAGGCGCTGAAAAGGCCGGCGAACACATCACGAATGGAGCTCTAAAAGTGGCCGAGGCAGTCAAAGACACAGCGCAAAAAGTCGAGGACAAGCTGAAAGTTTCGAAGCCTTGAGCGGGGATCGCCTTAACACCTCGCTTCAGCGAGGTCAGCCGACGATAGGAAGCCCTTCATTGATTTCAGATTTTGCGCCAAAGTCTTGTCAGCCTATTTGGGACTAGTATATTTCTTTTGTGAACGACGCGTTCGAGTTGCTCGATCCGCGAAGTGCGCAGGCCTTTCTTAAAAGTTTCGACTCCGAAACCCGACGCAGAGGCGATTCGCATTTTCGCAAGGGGCATGTGCATGATCTGGTTCCCGTAGAAAACGGGACATGTTACAGCGCGAACGTCCAGTCCGGTGAGGTGTTGCATGAGGTCGAGCTCGAATTCGATCCGATCGATGGCTGGTGCGGAGGTTGCACCTGTTCGCGGCAAACAGATTGTGAGCACATATTTGCGGCGATGCGCGCGCTCTTGTTGGAGCATAGCGCCGCATCAGTGCGAAGTTTGAGTTCCGGGAGTTCGCAGGCGGCGGTCGCTGCAGCTCGGGCGGCTACGAAGTCGGATGAGGATTCAGGACGACTGGCCCGCCAATTGATGGCCAGCCTGGGCCGGCCTTTGAAACCGGAGGAAAATAAATTTATTCGCCAGGTGCAGCACGTTTTCAAACGTTGCCAGCAGAGCCGGCATATCACGCGATGGGATTTCGATGAAATGGGGTTGCACCTGGGTGGTTATGGATGGGATTCGTTGCACATCTGGCCGGCGTTACCGACCGACGAGCACGAATTCTGGCTTTACGTGGCGAATGCGGCGAAACAGCACAACGTAAAGATTCCGGTGTTCATGGAGCCGATCAGCGACCTGAGCGCTATTCAGGAGCAACTGGCTCGATGGCAACGCGCGCGGGAGATCGAAAAATGGAAGCAGGCGTTGGGGAACATTCATCCTTCGACGGCATCGCGGCCGGCCACGGATACGGAGATAGATTTGCGCGTGGTCATCGCCGGAACCGAAGCTCTGCTCGAATGGCGGCGCAGTGGACAGGAAACTTTTCAACCGCTCAAATCCACCAACGTTCAGCAAATTTCGAATGACGCGCTGGAAGGCCGAATTCATTTTACTTCAGAAGGCGAATTATTGTGGCATTTTTTTTCGCAGCGCATGTTTTTCACTTCGTCGGCGCACTTGCGATATTCGGATTCGGATTCGGTCAATATCGTTCGGCGATTTCTTCGGATACCAAGTTTGGAAAGCAGAGTCGTCGCGCGGGACGGACAGCCCCTGGCACGTCCACCCGAACCGCTGAAATGGGAACTGACGCCGGCTGCGAATGAGCAGGAGGATTACCGACTGCGACTCGTTCAGGCGGACGGAAGCGCATTGCCGCCGATTCTCTGCATCCTGCCGGGTTCACCTTCGCTTTATTTGACGGCCAACGCGGTTTTCAAGGGGCCAAATCCGCAAGAGCAGGTGCTCGATCCCGTGCGTGAAAATAAAATTCCGGCGCCAGCTATCGAACGGGCTTCCGGGCTGGCTTTTCTTCAATCGCTCGAACTCGAGTTGCCACCGCGGGTTCGTGACCGCGTACGCAAGCTGCCTTTTCAAGTTGCGATTTCCTGCAAGTTACAGCCGATTTACCCGGGCAGTGAGAGCGAAGATTGCGTGGTCAACGCGGTCGGCGAAGCGCCGGATGGCCATCAACAAATATGGACGGGCTACAATTGGCTCGATAACACCCGCAAAGTCGGACGCAAGGCGAGCCGCGAGCCAGACGCCATCACGATTTACGATTGGGCTTCATTGAATCAGGTTCCGCCGCTCCTGGAACCGCTCGCCCTCAAACCGTCCGCCTACGGTGGAGGGCTGGTGACGCGCGTCACGAAGAAGTTTCCCGAAGTTTTCGCCACCTGGTTAAAAACGATTCCTGCGGATATTCAGGTTGAGTTGGCCGGCGACCTGGCCTCATTCGCTAACGCGGATGTTTCGGGAAGCGTTAAGCTGGATGTTACCGAAGCGGAGATTGATTGGTTTGATTTGCGGGTGATTCTGAATGTTTCGGACACGACGCTTGCGGCCGATGAAATCAAGCTGCTCCTCAATGCGCGGGGCGGGTATGTGCGACTCGAAGGCAAGGGCTGGCGTCGGCTGCAATATGATTTAAGCCAGGACGAGGACGAGCGCCTGGCGCGTTTGGGGCTGAGTCCGCGTGAATTATCCGCCGAACCACAACGGCTGCACGCGCTGCAATTGGCGGACGATGCGGCGAGGAAATTTCTTCCTGAACAGCAGGTCGAGCAAATCCAACGGCGTGCCAGCGAGCTGAAGGCGCGAGTCGCCCCGGATTTGCCTTCGCGCGTCACGGCAGACCTGCGGCCTTATCAACTCGAAGGGTTTCATTTCCTCGCCTATCTGGCGACCAACCATTTCGGCGGCATCCTCGCCGACGACATGGGATTGGGAAAAACGCTGCAAACGCTTTCCTGGCTGCTTTGGTTGCGAGAACAAGCATCTGCCAATTCTTCTCCGGCGGGCAATGGCACAAATGAGACGAAGGAACCCAACACTGATAATCAATCACCGGCTACCAACTCGTCGCCCCAAAGCGAACCGACAGCCGGTCACAAGTCACCACGCCCCAGCCTTGTCGTTTGTCCCAAAAGTGTGATGGACAATTGGCGCGTTGAGGCCGAGCGGTTTACTTCGGCGTTACGGGTGAAGGTTTGGCCGCCGAGCCAATTGGAGGGATTTCATAACCAACTGGGCGAGGCCGATCTTCACGTCATCAACTATAGCCAACTCAGGAATTTGGGGGAGAGCCTCGTGCCGATTCGCTGGCAAGCCGTCATTCTTGACGAGGGCCAGTACATCAAAAATCCAAATTCTCAGACCGCGCAAGTCGCGCGAGCCCTGAAGGCGGATCATCGGCTTGTGCTTTCGGGCACGCCTATCGAAAACCGCTTGATGGATTTGTGGAGCCTGATGGCTTTTGCCATGCCGGGTGTGCTGGGGAGTCGCGCTCAGTTTGGCAGAATCTATGATGTGAAAGGCGACCCGTTTGCGCGCAAGCGGCTTTCCTCGCGAGTCCGGCCGTTTTTGTTGCGCCGAACCAAAGCGCAAGTGGCGAAAGACCTGCCCGATCGTGTCGAGGAAGATTTATACTGCGAAATCGAAGGCGAACAGAAGACGCTTTACCGCGCCGAACTCAAACGGGCTCAACAGTTGCTGCTCGGCGTCAAAACGCAAAAAGAACTGGCCAAACAGCAATTTCACTTTCTCACGTCACTGCTTCGGTTGCGGCAGATATGTTGTCACCCGCGGCTGGTCAGCCCGCAGTCGCAACTGAATGGCGCAAAAGCCGAAGCGCTCCTGGAACAACTCGAGCCGCTGATGGAGGAAGGGCACAAAGTTCTGGTCTTCTCGCAGTTCGTCGAGCTGCTTGAGTTGCTCAAACCACTTCTCGAAAGCCGCAAATGGCCAATGTTCTATCTCGCCGGAGAAACCGAGAACCGCGGTAAACTCGTTGAACGATTCCAATCGGCTGAAGGCGCGGCTGTATTTCTCATTTCGCTCAAGGCCGGCGGTTTCGGGCTAAACCTTACCGCCGCGAGTTACGTTGTGTTGTTCGATCCGTGGTGGAATCCAGCCGTCGAGAACCAGGCCATCGATCGCACCCATCGAATCGGCCAGGTCAATAAGGTCATGGCTTACCGGCTCTTGATTAAGGACAGCATCGAGGAAAAAATTCGCGAGCTTCAGAAACAGAAAAAAGCCCTCGCGGAGGACGTGCTCGGCGAGGCTAAGTTCGCCCAAAGTCTTACTTTGCAGGATTTGCAGTTCTTGCTCTCGGACTGAGAAGAGTTCGAGGGAAAAGGAGGACATGAGTCCTTAAATTACCGGCTCAAGTTGTTTGCTTTTCGGCCCGTGTTGGGCTATTAATTCATGCCAATAGGTAAACCAGCGGGAACGCAAGTGTGGCTGCCTCGCGGTTAACCGATTGATTACCTGGCCTATAAAAAAATGAGTTTCAGTTCGCGATTTTTCGTGCCCGTAATCCTCGTCCTTTTCGGTGCCAGCCGGGTTTTCGGCCAAAACATCAGTTCTTTTAGCCCCATGTTCGGCTCGTCAAACGATCTTTCGTTCGTGGATATCAATGGCAGCGGCTTTTCGGGAGGGACGCTGGTGGTGAAATTTGGAAATGCCCAGGATCTCATGGCGGGCGCGACCTCCGACACTCACATCCAGGCGAGAGTGCCATCGACTGCGCCCTTAGGACAGTGCCTCATTAGCGTTTCAAAAAATGGCGGTCAGCCCGCTCTTAGCCCGCAGTTTTTCACCGTGATTGGGCCTGGGCCGTATGTGACTAATTTCACTCCATACGTTGGCTCGGCGAATACGACCGTGACGATTGGCGGCGCGCATTTTACTGGCGTTACGAATGTCAGTTTTAACGGCAAGTCCGGGACCAGCCTCGCCGTGACTTTGGATTATAGCCTCACCGTTCATGCACCGAGCGGGGTGACCTCCGGGCCAATTACCGTAAAAGGACCGCAGGGTACATTTACAACCACCAGCAACTTCTTTGTGCCCCCGGTCATTACCGGTTTCTCGCCTTTTCTGGGTCGCTCCGCCACGAACGTAATAGTGACGGGAACGAATTTCCTCGGCACGACAGCTGTCCTGTTTGGCTCGACGGCTGCCACAGATTTTACGGTGCTCAGCAATAACGCGGTTCGCGTTGGAGTACCCGCTGGCGCGCAAACCGGCACGCTCCTATTGATGGCGCCCGGTGGGTCGGCCCTCACAACCAGTAACTTCGTCGTCCAACCGACCATTTTCGGATTCACACCGGGTTTCGGTCCGGTGGGGACCAGCGTGACCATCACAGGTGCCAACCTCAATGCGGGAACGCCGTCGGTCAAATTTGGCGGCATGCCCGCAGCCACCCCAACTGGAATCACATTCAGCCAATTGGCCGCCATCGTTCCTGCCGGCGCAACCAGTGGGCCCGTCACCTTGACGACCACGGATGGCACTTTCACAAGTTCAAATTTATTTTACCTGCCCGCGAACATCGCAACTTTTACACCGACGAACAGTGCGCCTGGAACGTCGGTCAAAATCACTGGAGTGAATTTCACGAACGTCTCCGCAGTCAGCTTCAATGGCACCGCCGCGAGTTTCGTCGTCACCAACAACACCACCATCGGCGCGATTGTGCCCGCCGGTTTTTCGACCGGGCCAATTTCGGTCACCACTCCTGCTGGCACAACGAATAGTGCCGGCATTTTCTACGCCGCCCCAGGTATCACCAGCTTTTCACCGACCCATGGGCTGCCGGGAACAAATGTCGTCATCACCGGCTCAAATTTTCTCGGTGCCACCGTGGTAAGGTTCAACGGCACGAATGCCAGCTTCATTCCACCGACGAACAACACAACGCTGGTCGCAACCGTGCCCAACGGCGCGCAGACCGGCCCAATTACAGTTGGCGCGCCCGGAGGCACAAATACCAGCGCGGCGAGTTTTGTCCTCGATTTCACGAGTGATGTCAGTGTGAGTGTCGTTGATACGCCGGACCCGGTCTTCATCGGCAGTAATTTAACTTACACGATCACCGTGGCAAATAGCGGCCCCTTCAATGCCCCCAATGTCAGGCTCACAAACACACTTCCAGCTTCGGTGACGTTGATGTCTGCCGCGACCACTCAAGGAACTCTTTCCACCAACAGCAATCCAATCACGGGCGCGCTTGGAAACGTCACAAATGTCACTCCGGTGATCATCACGCTGACAGTTGTTCCTCACACGTTGGGAACAATCACTGACACCGTAACAGTCGGGAGCGACAATCCCGATCCGGCGATGGCAAACAATATGTTTATCGCGACCACCACCGTCCTGCCGTTGCCATTGTTGACTATCCAGCGCACCAATAACGATCGATTGAATATTTCCTGGCCCGTCGCTTTGACTAATTTCGGCTTGCAGGCAAAGGACGTCTTGAGCACGAATGTGTGGACAAGTGTCGCTACGGCTCCGGTTATCTCTGGCAACCAAAACGTGGTCACTGAAACCAACAATGGTGGCAGCAGGTTTTATCGGTTGAAAGAGTGATTCCGGCCACCCCGCGCAAGGGCGCATGACAAAATTCTTCGCTGCCACATAAATGCGGCGTTCCTGGGCGTAGTGGAACGCCGCATTTATGCGGCAGAGAGAAACCTCAGAAGAAATTTGCCTTACGCTCCCCCGCGCCAAGTCCGTATTGAAACGGATTGCATTCGAGGATGTGTTCTGTAAACTGGTGCCAGTTTCGCAACTGGGTTAATGCGGACAAGCAGACGCCTCTCGCAAATGAAAGGCGCTGCGAAACCATTGATTTCCTTATACTAACCCACCACCAGCGGCCCGTTCGGCGCTGGTTTTTTGTTGGTGGAATCCGTGGGCTGGCCAGTCACAAACTTTGACGAAAGAAAGGCTTTCGTTGCAATCGCCCAGGAACCGCCCAAGAGTTCTCCCTCTCCCCATCCGATGGGGGTCGGGGTTAGGGGCGTTACTTGGCTGCGCCACCGGTTACAATTTGTTGTGGCAGAGATTGTTTTGGGGGACTTCTTGTGGCATTCTGGAAGGCGATGAAGCTGCGGCGAGTTCGGAAGACACTCGCCAAACTGCTTGCGGTCTGTCTCCTTCTTTTCATTATGTTACGCTGGTTCGAACACACCCAGGTTTATCATCCCGACCGAATCCTCACCGCCACTGGCGCTGAACTTGGCCGCCCGTTCGAAGATGTTTGGTTCAAGGCCAAAGACGGAGTCGAATTGAACGGATGGTTTTTTCCAGCCGCCACAAATTCTCCGCGTGCATCCACCGCCGTGCTCATCTGCCATGGCAATGCGGGAAATATCGGGTATCGACTCGATATGTGCCAGACCTTGCTGGAAACCGGCATCAGCGTGCTCGTCTTCGATTACCGCGGCTATGGGCGAAGCCAGGGCCGGCCAAATGAGGAAGGAACTTATCTCGATGCCCAAGGCGCCTATCGATGGCTCCTGCAAAAAGGTTTTGCGCCTGCGAACATCATTGCGTACGGCGAATCGCTCGGCGGCGGTGTCGCAGGTGAATTGGCGATGCGAGAGCCTTTGGGCGGGCTGATTCTGCAGAGCACGTTTTCCAGTATCCCGGATATCGGGGCGGAATTGTTTCCCTGGCTGCCGGTGCGTTTGATGAGTTCAATCAAATACGAAACCTGCAAAAAACTTCCACGACTCAGAATGCCGGTCCTCATCATGCACAGCCGCGTCGATGGATTGATCGGCTTTCATCACGCTCAAAAGAATTTTTCCCTGGCGAACGAACCCAAGCTCTTTTGGGAACTCAACGGCGACCATAACAGCCCCGTTTCCGAGCCGAAACATTTCACCGAAGGCATCGAGAAGTTTTTGCAATTGATCGAAGCGGGTCACAGGCGAGCAGAAACCGCCGCTGCTTCATCGACTCGCAGATAGCGCCGAAGCTTTGGCCAGATTCTTTATTCGATGTAGCAGCCCTATGCCGCTTTCGATTTTCCCATTCGCGATCGCTTATACGTTCGTGGACGTTATGCCGCTCAATTCACGAGTTGCGATACACGTCGGCTGCTACAGTACTAAATGGTTCCCACCGGCCTAAAACGCGTAAAGCTTCGTTTGTGTGCGGAGATAAAGCCGATCACCTGCCAAAGCTGGCGTTGCGACAATGCGTTCCCCAAAATTAGCCTGGTGAAGAATTTCAGGTTTGTCGCCACCCGCTTTTATGACGGTGAGTTTGCCAGGGACTGAAGCAAGATAAATCCGGCCATCGGCTGCGACCGGAGAGGCATAGTAGCTGTCTGTCGCTTCGAGACGTTCCTGCAAATAAAATGGCCGGCCAGTCCTGGCGTCAAACGAAGACATCATGCCGCCGTCGCGAATAAGGTAGATGCGGCCATCGTAAAACAGCGGCGAAGGAACATACGGCAACCCACGGGTCGCCTTCCAGGCGACGTGCGTCTCGGTGATGTCTCCACGACCGCCTGGCCGTACAGCTACTAGCAGGTTTTGAGATTTGGCAAGGCGTGCCTGCATTTTGTCCCAATCGCTTTTGGTGATCTTGCCATCGCGATCCGAATCCAACCCGCGAATGTATTCGCGCATCGGCGCGGGAAATTCCTCGAGTGCAATTTCGCCGTCATGATTTTTGTCGTACTGTCCGAGAAAAGAATCCCAGGTGCCCCACGATGCGTCGCCTTTGCCGGGTGTCCAACCAGCGAAGTAGACCATGCCGTTGCCTTCAACGGGAGTGGTGCAGTCAAAACTGACCAAACCACCGACAAACCATCGCTCCTGGCCGGTTTTGAGATCGTAACCCTTGAGCCGGGATGAGCCAGCAACGACCAATTCATCCGCGCCCTTATCCTTCCAGTGGATCGGCGTTCCGAAACTGCCAAACGCATCCGGTCGCGGGGTTTCCCACAAGGTTTTGCCACTGGCCAGATCGATGGCGAGCAATGATGAATTCGCATCCTGATCGCGGTTCAGTATTACCCGTTTGCCGATAATGATGGGCGATGTGCCGGACCCATAACTGCCGCCGCTCAATGCAACTGGCAACGGCAACCGCCACAATTCTTTGCCCTTAAAGTCATAGCAAACGACCCCGATTGAACCGAAGTAGCTGACCACGCGCTTCCCATCCGTCACGGGAGTTGAAGCCGCTGGACTTCCGTCGGTGCTGTGGAATATCTCGAGTTTGCCAGGTTTAATGCCGCGCGACCAAAACAAGTCGCCGGTGCGCGTGGCATAACAATGCGTCTGCAATTCTCCGTCGGAAAATGTAGTCAGAAAAATTCGATCGCCCCAAACACAAGGAGACGATGGGGACCATGGGACATCGATGCACCAATGAATATTGTTGGTCGGACCAAAATTTATCGGTGGCCTGCCCTTGGGAGCCACGCCTGAACCGTTCGGTCCGCGGAACTGCGGCCAATTGGCGGACGATGCGCTTACATCGCAAACACCGGCCTCGAGACAAAGCAAGAGAACAGACCCAATGATTGAAATTCCAAATCGGAGTTGCATAATTTTTTTTCGCGACCATTGAAAAAATGGCCAGTCGCGGGCGCGGTCGTCAATAAGAATGGGAAGGAGATCAGACTTTTCCCGGCTTGCATTTCGCCCACAAAAAGCAATGCTCAAATCGCAGTCACTAATTACCAGCTACCGATTACCATTCACCAACTACCAATCCATCCCATGAAACGACGCGAATTCATCACTGGTTCACTGGCAGCTTCAGCACTGGCGGGCGTAGCTAATCTCGCTGCCGCCGCAGAGAAGGGACAAAGTATGGAGCGAGAATATTACGAGTTGCGCGCTTACCGGCTCAAGGCAGGCGCAAACCATGACCTGCTCGACGGCTACCTGGAGAAAGCGGCCATTCCGGCATTGAACCGGTTGGGAATCAAAACCGTAGGCGCGTTCACAGAGACGGAGCCGCCGACCGTGAGCATAATTGGCAGCTCGGAGAAACCCTTCAAGATCGAGGGCCTCTCGCCTTTGTGGTTATTAATTCCGCATCCGTCATTGGAATCATTTTCGACGGCGTGGTCGCGGATGAATGCAGATGCGGCGTATCAAAAGGCAGGAGCAAGTTATCTGCAAACAGCGAAGGAAAATCCCGGGTTCGATCGGATTGATAGCTGGCTGTTGCTGGCGTTTTCGGGCATGCCGACCCTGGAAATCCCAGAGTTGTCCCGCGAAAAAAAGCAGCGCATTTTCGAAATGCGGACGTACGAAAGCCACAGCGAATCAAAAGCGCTTAAGAAAGTTCAAATGTTCAACTCCGGCGAGATCGACGTGATGCGCGAAGTCAAACTCGCGCCGGTGTTTTATGGCCAGGCTCTGATCGGACGCGATTTGCCACACTTGACTTACATGTTGTCCGGCGAGAACAAGGAACTGCACAAGAAGCATTTTGGCGATTTTGGCAAACATCCAACTTGGGACAAATTAAAGAACGATCCGGAGTATGCCGATACGGTGTCGAAGATCACCAGCCGGTTTTTGGAGCCGGTGAGTTATTCGCAGATTTAGGGATGTTGATCCGTCATTAGTAATCCGTGAAATCGCGCAATTTTCGGTCCTGGATCAATCACCAATACCTCTTACCCATTACCAATTATAGTCGCAACACGTTGAGCTTTCGGATCTGTTTGGCCGGGGCGCTGGTTTCCATTTTGGTGTGGCCCAACATTGCACTGGCCGGCACGCCGCCGGGCGATACTGCCGAAACGATGGAAACAATTCGCAAAAAGCATGACCTGCCCGCCCTGGCGGTTGCAGTCGTTAAGGACGGAAAGATTTGCGACCGAGCTGCCGTGGGCGTGCGCAAATATGGTGATCCGACGCCGGTAACGATTAACGACCAATTCCACATTGGGTCTTGCACCAAGTCAATGACGGCAACGTTGACGGCGATGTTCATCGAGGAAGGCAAATTGCGTTGGGACACGACGATTGCTGAGGCATTGCCGGATTTGAAGGGCAAGATGGACACACAATTTGAAACAGTTACGGTGATGCAGTTACTGACCCATCGCGGCGGAGTTCCAGGAGTGCCGCCATCCACAGCCTGGAATCGCGCTTGGGAAAAACGCGGAACGGCCACAGAGCAACGCCGAGAGTTCGTCGCCTCGGTTCTCAGTCAACCCCCCGAAGCGAAACCAGGCACGCGCTTCATCTATTCAAACCAGGGCTACGCTATCGTCGGCGTGATGCTCGAAAAAATCGCCAACAGACCGTGGGAGACGCTGATAACCGAACGCCTTTTCGAGCCGTTAAAAATGAAATCCGCAGGATTCGGCGTGCCCGGAACAATCGGCAAGGTTGATGAGCCATGGGGCCACGTTCACGAAGGTAGCAAGATAAAACCAATTCAGAGCGACAATCCGCCCGCAATTGGGCCGGCCGGCACGGTGCATTGTTCTCTCGAAGACATGGCGCGTTACACAATGATTCACCTTGGACACGGACAGGGGGACGCGTTGTTGAAGCCAGAATCGTTTCGCAAATTGCACACCCCGCCGGAAGGCGCCGAATATGCGTGCGGTTGGGGCATTGCAAAACGCGGCTGGGCCGGCGGCAATGCTCTCACCCACGCCGGCTCGAATACGCAGTGGTTCCTGGTGATGTGGCTCGCGCCCGAAAAAAATTTCTCGGTCGTGGCCGCTACGAACATTGCCGGGCCGGATGCGGAAAAAGGTTGCGATGAAGTTGCCGCGGCAATGATTAAGAAGTGGCTGGCTGACTAGTTGCAGGTTGGCCGCGCACGGCTTCTTCGATCCCGCACGCCAGGGCGAGGCAAATTGCGATCGGGAACACTGCCCACAGCCAAATCGCCGGAAGGATTTTGCCGTTAAGATTGCGCTCGAAATAGGGCAAAACGAATGAGCAAAAAAGATTGGAGCAAATGAACCCGGAGACGAAGAGAACGAGGTCAACGGCATATCTTTTTCGTTTGTTGCGAATAAGTGGCAAAAAACGAACGGCATGAGTCCAGGATGCCGCTACGAAAAGGCATGAGGCGACCGCGGAGGATGCCACGAGCCATTCACCAGGGCTCATCCCGAGCATCGAAAAGGTAAACCCGCTTAGCCACACAATCGCCCCAACGAGGACAAGGCAAAAGACCGCCATAAATCTGCCTGCAGTTTTTGGAACCACTGACTTTGCGAATTCGGTTTCGAGCGTGCTGGCATGGCCGATCCGGACTACGGCATTGACGAACGCTTGCTGTGGATCGAGTCCGAGGCGCGTTTGTTGCTCGAAATCCTCGCGCAGATGGTTTTCCAATTCGACAAGAACTTCGGGCGATTTGACGCCCGCGGCGGCCATTTGGCGACGCCAATTTGAAATCGCTTGTTCGAGATGGAACATAAGAATTTATTTCACTGGGTGAGCCATGGCAGGAGCTGCAATCAATGCGGAAAAAACCATCAGGGTGATGAGAAGCAAGACGAAGGCATTGACGAGAAAAACGCCAGTGCCGAGAGTCGCGCGGCGATATCTGGGCCATTTGTTCGAGCGCCATTCGAGAAGAACAAACGAAAGCAAAAATGCGCACGAAATGAGCACGAAATGAGAAGTGGCGCCGAGCGTAAACTGAAGAATAGCCGGGAGCGATAGGCCGGCGTTGTCGCAAATTTGTTTTAGTTTTGGCGTCAGGAAAACACAAGAGACCATCCAGAGGATTAACGACGGCGCGAGGAATGTGGCGGCTTTCGAATAGGTGGCCCATCTGGCTTCGATATTGGAGATTGAGGAGGCGTTCATATTTGTTATGAGATGGTAATTGGGGATTTCAGCCAAAGTAAGCAAGGCGCGTTTCACCCGCTGTAATAGTTCTGTGATTCTGATTTTTTGGAATTCGGTTTTCAAAGCGCAGGTTTTTCCCATGCGCGCCCGGGCTGTGTCGAAAGCTTGCCTGGCGCCGATGCCTGAACCAGTTTCTTGCTCCAAATCATCGCGCAAATGACTTTCGAGTTCATCCAAAGTTTCGCTGGCTTTAATGCCGCGGGCACGCAGTTCCTTTCGCCAGTCGCTGATTGCTTGTTCGAGTTCGAACATATTGTGTTGGACCGAGTTTGGACGATTTGGTCACGAATGGAGCGGCCCGATTCAACCGTCAGTTTTGTGCAAATTCATCTCCTTCACGATTTCTTCGCGGGTGCGCTTGATATCCACGCCGAGATTTCTCAGTACGAGCGCAGCGACCCCGTGGCCTTCTTTGATGAGCCCGAGAAAAATGTGTTCGGGGCTGACCTGCGGCTGCTGCAGCCCTTCGGCTTCGCCGGCGGCTAGTGCTAGAGCTTTTATGGCACGCGGAGTATATGGAATTTTCGCAGCGACGCGCTGAGCTTGAAGGCCCTGTCCAATCAATGTCTCAATTTCTTTGCGAACGGTGTCAGTGTCCACCCCCATTCTCTGCATGACGTTTGCAATGATGCAGGATTGCGAATTGAGCAATCCTAAAAGCACATGCTCAGTTCCAATGAAGTCGTGATTCAAGCGCGGAGCTTCCTCGCGGGCAAGCTCCAACGTTTGCTGCGCGTTAGGCGTGAAGGCGCTCAAAGGGGGAAGCGTGATACCACCGGAGCCGAACAGAAAACGGTGTAACTTCCTCAGAAAACCCGTTGGTGAGCGGCCTATTTTTGCAAATTCGCTTTTGATTGCTTGAGCGCCTCCAATTCGTTCGACTGCAGTCTCGAAAGCCTGTTGTGGAGTTAGTCCCGCTTGAATTTGCTGCTGAATATCGTCGCGGAGGTGACTCTCCAGCTCGTTGATGACTTCGGCATTTCTGACTCCTCTCACGGCCATTTCCTCGCGCCATTCCGCAATTGCTTTTTTGAGGTTAAACATATCGGTTCTTACTTTTAACTAAGCTGTTGTCGAGGTTGTTCGGCGGGCCGCTTCATCCAAACCGAAAATGAGGCCGCCGAAAATGGCCAGAGGGGAGATTGCCCACAGAGTTGCGACCGTCATTTGGCCGACGGACAGATCAAGCCGGGGCAGGATTGCGAACGCGAAAGCGAGAAGCCAAACGAAAACCGGAAGGAAAGAGGCAAATTGAACCCGGGTTCGGATTCGCTTGTCCGAAATGATCGGCAGGAACCGACCGAGAACCAATCCGCTGAACATTGCCAATATCGTCAACGCGATGGCGCACAGCCCCAGCCACTGTTGAATCTCATCCAGGCCGCTCCAGGGCTTGGGAATGCTCAAGATGAATGGGAGGAGGTAAAGGAAGCCGACGAGAACAATACAGAGGAGCTTTACTTTCCGTTCCTGAATTTCTTTTGGCGCGGCAGCCTTTTGAAATTCGACGGCGAGGGCTTCCGACTCGCCAATCCTGCGGATGGAGCATTCAAATGCCGGCTGCGCACTCACTCCCATTTGCACTTGCCGTCCGATGTCGTCGCGCAGATGTCCTTCGAGTTCATTTAGAACCTGGACGCTCCTTATACCGCTGGCAGCGATTTGCTGCCGCCAATCCGTGATTGCCTTTTCCAGATCAAACATATTGCTCCTTCCATAAACCGCTAAGAACCGAAGAGATGGCGGTCCATTGCTCGCGTTTTTCCTTAAGAATTTTGTGACCGTCTTTTCTGATGGAGTAGTATTTGCGCTTGCGTCCATTTTCGATCTGCACCCAACGCGATTTGATCCAGCCGTTGGCTTCCATTCGGTGCAAAACGGGGTAGAGCATGCCATCGGTCCATTCGATCTTATCTTCGGAGAGGCGTTTGACTTCCTGGATCAAAGCGTAACCGTAGCTTTCACCTTTGGAGAGCAGGGAGAGGATCAATGGTTCGGTAGAGGCGGCGACGAGTTCTTTTGCTAACATGGCAACACTATGCATTGCGTTGCTATGTATGTCAACAAGATATTTTGCGCCGTGATTGTGCCTTTCCCGCAGATAGCTGTGCCGCGTCATCAACGTATGAGCTTTCGGTGTCTCAGTTTCATGCCGTACCCTGCTGCGGCTGGTCTTCGACCCAGCCGTGAGCCGATATTTCGAGAATTAAAATCCCGCTTGCCGCCAAGAGCTTTTTGTAGGAGATATGTGAATGCAATGAATCTTGTCCGAGCATGACTTGAAACTTCAATTCGATCCGCAATATGAAAATTAAGCGTCGCGATTTCTTCAAACAATCGGCCTTGGGTGTCGGCGGCATGTTGGTAAGCGCCAGGCTGGCGAGAGGGGAAGCCGAGCCGAAATATTTCCAGCCTTACGAGACGGTGCCGCTCGGCAAGACGAAGCTTCAATGGAGCCGCGTTTGCATGGGCACAGGGGTTAAAGGCGGGAATCGCGAATCGAACCAGACGCGAATGGGCAAGGAGAAGTTTGAGGCGCTGTTGAAAGGCGCATATGAGCGCGGGGTTCGTGTGTTCGATTTGGCTGACTTGTATGGCACGCATCCTTATGTCATGCCGGCGCTCAAAAGTATTCCAAGGGATAATTATGCGATTATCAGCAAGATTTGGTGGCGTCCCGGAGGTATTCCGGACAAGGACCGACCGGATGCGGACATTGTAATTCCGCGATTTCTGAAAGAGATTGGGACTGACTATATCGATTTGGTGTTGCTGCATTGTGTCGAGTCGCCGAAGTGGCCGGAAGAGTTGCGCAAGCAAATGGACATCCTTGATCAGTTTAAATCAAAGGGCGTAATTCGCGCACACGGCGTGTCGTGCCACACCGTTGAAGCCTTGGAAGCCGCGGCGGACGAGCCCTGGGTGGATTCAGTCCACGCGCGAATCAATCCGTACGGCATGAGCATGGATAAAGGCCATGAACGTGTGCCGGGCGTTTTGAAAAAAATTCACGATGCTGGCAAAGGCGTTGTGGGAATGAAGATCATTGGCGAAGGACGGCTGCGGAACGACGAAGAGAAGCGCAGTGAATCCGTGAAATACGTGCTGGGCCTGGGCTGCGTGGATATTTTGAACGTAGGGTTCGAGAAGATCGAGGAAGTGGATGATTTAGCTGCGCGAGTCAAGAAAGTGCAGCGAGCTTAGCAGAGTTTTTCATAACCGATGTAGCAGCCGACGTAAGGAGAATCATAGCCCCGTAGAGATCTCAAATTGTGGCGAGCGCAAAAGAAAGCGGCATAGGGTTGCCGCACTCCACGACGCTGGCGCGAAGATCGAGCGTGCCACTCCGTCCGCGAGGTCGTGGAGTGCGGCAGCCCTATGCCGCTTTTCGGTCGACCCTTCATTCCCGGGCTTCATATTCTCTGGCGACAACTGACGCTCATTGCCTCGTTACGATTCCTGCCCTACGTTGTCCGTGGTGATTGCTCTGCTTGACTACGGTTCCGGCAATTTACGCAGTGTGCATAAGGCGCTGCTGAAAGTTGGCGCGGAAGTCCGAATCGCTCAACGCCCCGAAGAGATGGCGGATGCACGCGCCGCAGTGTTGCCTGGCGTGGGCGCATTCGATGATTGTATTCACGCGATGGAGAAGCAATCCCTGCTGGAGGCTTGTCGCCAATTCATCAAGTCAGGCCGTCCGTTTCTGGGGATATGCGTCGGCTATCAGGCGTTGTTCGAGAAGAGCGAGGAATTCAATAGCTGCGCGGCGGGCCTTGGAATCTTCCAGGGCAAAGTCGTTCGATTTTCGAACGGCAATGGATTAAAAGTTCCGCAAATCGGCTGGAATCAACTTGAATTGGTTCAGCCGAAATGTCCGCTATTTCGGGGCGTTGAAAATGGCAGCTACGTTTATTTCGTCCACAGTTTTTTTCCAAAGCCTCTCGATTCCTCCATTGTCGCGACGAAAACGAGCTACGGCGAAACCTTTGCTTCGGCAGTTTGGAAAGACAACCTTTTCGCAACCCAATTTCATCCCGAGAAGAGTCAGAAAGTCGGCCTTCAATTACTCAAGAATTTTGTCGAACTCGCGAACTAAGCGCAGTCCGATATGCGTCCGCCCTGCAATCTCCCTTCCGATTGAATCCTGGTAATTGATGTTTCCCTGGAGCTTGGATTTTGTGCTTGGGATTTGGGTTTTGGATTTTGGAGCACAGATCGCCCCTTTCCATTTGACAGTGCCACAAAAGTGGTATCTTTACTACGCTCATTGGGCTATCCACGAAGATTAGGGCATTAGTCTAACACGGAAATTAAACTCAGGAATATTATGGCATACGAATTACCACCACTTCCTTACGCAAAAAATGCGCTCGAACCGCATATTGACGCGCAGACGATGGAGATTCATCACGACAAACATCACGCCGCTTACGTGACCAACGTCAACAAAGCGATTGCAGGCAAAACAGATCTTGAAAGCAAATCCGTCGAAGATCTCATCAAAAATCTTAGCGCCGTCCCCGAAGACATTCGCGGAGTCGTCCGTAACAACGGTGGCGGACACGCAAATCACTCCTTCTTTTGGAAAATTCTCGGCCCAAATGCCGGCGGAACGCCCACCGGAAAATTGGCCGATGACATCAAGGCGGCGTTCGGTAGTTTCGATACTTTCAAGGAAAAATTCGAAGCCGCAGGCGTGGGCCGGTTCGGCAGCGGATGGGCCTGGCTGGTCGTGAACAACGGCAAACTCGAAATCGTTTCCACCGCCAATCAGGACAATCCCATCATGGGCAAAGCCGTCAGCGGAGCCGAAGGCAAGCCTCTGTTAGGGTGCGATGTTTGGGAGCACGCCTATTACCTCAAGTACCAAAATCGCCGCGCGGATTATCTCAAGGCATTTTGGAATGTTGTAAACTGGGCAGAAGTAGCGAAGAACTACTGATTAGGTCGCTCGCCGGAAAGCGTATCAATTCGAAACGCGAGCATCGCGTGTTTGCCCTCTCTCCATCCGCCTGCCCCGATCCCATCGGGGAAGCGGAGAGGGGTCAAGGGTGAGAGGGCCCAAAATACTTGCGACTCCTGGGTCACAGCGGAGAGGTCCAACGCGCCTCTTCTATCACGCCGCGCTCTTAGCTGCTTCCCAGCCAAGCATCGCGCGCTTGCGCGGTTCGCCCCAGTGATAGCCGCCCAGCATTCCACTCTTACGAATGACGCGATGACACGGAATGAGATACGCTATGCGATTGTCGCCTACTGCACTGCCGACGGCCCGCGCCGATTTTGGAGCGCCAATCAGTTCCCCAATATTTTCGTAGGTTGTCATCTCTCCGCGCGGTATCCGTAACAACGCATGCCAAACCTTGATCTGAAAATTCGTTCCCATCAACAGAAGGCTAAGCGAAGACTTCTGTTCCTTCTCCATACTCGAAAATATCTGGTTTATGGCCGGTCTGGTTGCGGTTGACCGCTCAACCAATTGCGCGCCATCCCAGTGCGATCGCATATCTCGCAGCGCGGCCCGTTCTGAATCGTTTTCGTGAAAGCTCAGCCAACAAATGCCCCGTGGTGTTACTCCGACAAGACATTTTCCAAACGGCGTTGGATGAAACCCGTAAGCGATTTCAATTCCCTCGCCGCGGGTTTTGTATTCGCCGGGTGTTACCGCCTCGGCTGATACGAACAGGTCATGCAATCGCCCCGGACTGGATAAACCGGAATCCAACGTCGCATCCAGGACAGGTTTCGATACGGCCAACTGGCGTTTCGCGTGTTCGACCGTCAAATATTGCAGAAAGCGTTTCGGGCTGATCCCCGCCCAGCGCGAGAACACGCGCTGAAAGTGGAATTCGCTCATATGAACCGCGCGAGCCACCGTTTCGAGGCCCGGCTGTTCCAGATAATTTGCCTGCAAAAACGAGATCGCTTTGGCGATACGTTCGTAATCCAGAGAAGCTTGAGTCAATGGAACCGTTTGCATATTCATGGAAGCACCATACCGCTGAAGGGCCTTCCGACCCACCCGATTCTTGCTCACTTTCCCAACCTTATTTTTTCGCATTGGCAGCGGCTGCCCTAACGCCAGGAAGCCACAACAAAGGATGTCGCAGCGGGACATTGCGTACGATCTCGGGAGTTTGCGGATCAGCGTCTAGACCTTGCCACACCTTGAGATATTCTGGCTTATTGAATTTCACTCCTGCAAACACCAGGCTCGGCTGGCGCACTGGCCATTCATCCCAATAAAGCACATCATGAGCCAGATCATGATTTCCCGGCCACTTCGATTTATCCTGAATGAACGGAAAAATAAATTCCATCGCTTTCTTCATTCCGCGGCCGTCGGGCAACTCATAAGTCCAAAGATCGTCCTCGGGCGTTGAGGCGATCTGCGCCACGCCCGCCATCGCGTCGATCACAAACAATGAATAACCATACGGTTTCGTCCGGCGCAGTTCTGCCGGGAAACTGCCGTCCTTCGCCATTTGATTCACGACCAAGACGGTTTTGAACTGCTGACGAATGGCCGCCAATTGTTCCTGGTCATCAACCAATTGCGCAAACGCCGCAGCCTGCATCGCCCAACAGACCCCATGATTATTCTTCGCCGCCCGTTCCTCGGTTCCGTAGGGATGAGTCGTCAGCCACTTGAGATACTCGCGAAACCAACCTTTCACCTCTTCAAAATCTTTCGCCGCGAAGGCGGGTGATTTGCTCATCACTAAGGCCCCGCGCGCAACCTCCACCAGATGAATGGTATCAATCACTCCTGTGCTGCGGCCGCTCGCTCTGCCCTTAATCGCCTGCCCGTAGAGCAGGTTCTGATTCATCTTCGTCTCTGAGTCCACAAACCACGCCTTGAGGTGCTTCACCGCATGACGAACGTATTTGTCATCCTCTGTCAGAACGTAAGCTGAGGCCATCGTTCCAACGATTTCACTGAGGCGAATCATCGCCTGACGGTGCGCGACAAAATTGTCTGGATTACTCATCCCATCGCGCTGGATGTACGGTCCATTCGGATCCTTGGGGTCAGGCCACCAGTAATCGCCTTCAGAAAAGAAGTCATGCTTTCCACCCGCGCTCCGCTCGCAGTGTGAGGCAGTCACCGTCACCGGTTCCTTTCGCAGATATTTCGCAGCTTTTTCCATGATGCGAGGCCGTTCAATGGCGGCAATGTCGAATGCCGGCTTATCCGAACCGGCCCAGGCCATCACATACGTACCGAAGCTCGAAACAACTACGAGCGCGCAAAAAATGCGTGGCTGTGACCATCCCGAAAGGACAGAAGGCCGGTGGGTCATAATCTGCCTTATACGGCGGACCGAATTGCAATTCAATCCCGAACCGAAAGTAGCCGCCAACCTAAGGAGAAACCAAATTCCAGGATGGGGTAGCATGAGGGAATAAACTCCCGCCCCCTACTCATCTTTTTGCCATGGTTTTGCGTTCCTATGTGGCTAAATGGGTTCCGTTCATTCTATCGTTCTGCTCCGTCCGCGAGGTCGTGGAGTGCGGCAGCCCTATGCCGCTTTTTTCGCGCTTGCCACAATTGAATCTCGCTAAAGTTCATCGGACCCATGCCGCTCCGCCGGGGCCACGGATTCCGGAAACATTCGAGTTAACCAGTTTGTGCTGGAAATCGGCGCATATTCCCTGATATTTTGAGTGCCAATTTGGAGCTCGGCAGAACCGCGCTCCCTGGACATAAAACCGTATGTTCACCGCAGCGCCAATCTGCACTTATCTGATTATCGCAGTCACCGGTTGGGTGTCCTATCAAGGTTTCAAAAGCCTTGCCTTCGAGCAGAAATATATTTTTAGTCCCGAATACATCCTCGCCGGCAAAGAATTTTACCGTCTTGTCACCTCCGCCTTTCTCCATTCCGGGTGGCAACATTTGATTTTCAACATGCTGAGCTTGTATGCGTTTGCTGTACCCATCGAGCTTTACTACGGCAGATCCGAGTTCCTGATGATTTATTTTGGCTCAATTGTTGGGGGTGATCTGCTCTCCTTGTATATTCATAGGTATCACGTATATCAATCATACGGCGCGTCAGGTGGGGTTTGCGGGATCATTTTTGCTTATATGATGCTTTTCCCGGGTGGTGACATGCGCATGTTTTTCCTGCCTTTTGGCATCCCGGCGTGGCTCTACGCCATCGGCTTTATTCTCTATTCCTTTTATGGAATGAAAACGGGTCTGGGAAACATCGGCCATGACGCCCACCTTGGTGGCGCCATTATCGGCCTGCTCATCGCTGCCGGCCTTCATCCCGAGGACGTGCGTCACAATCCGACAGTTTTCCTCATTGTATTGGTCTCCGCTCTCTTGCTGCTGATTTATCTCTGGCGCAATCCAATGCTCCTTGAAGCGCCCGTTTTTCGCATTCCCTTCACGAAAAAGAAAAGCAACGTAGCGACCCTGCCAAAACATAAACGAGAGACTTTGGAAATGGACGCTATCCTCGACAAAATCGCCAAAAAAGGCATCCACAGCCTTACCAGGGACGAAAGAGCCATGCTCGATCGCATGTCCGGCAAATACCAACGCCGCGCCGATTCCAAGAAGCCCGAATCCGGGCTGGCGCTTTGAGCGTTACGGCGAATCGAAGAATCGTAGTCGCCGAAGTAAGGCGAATCAAAAGTCCAGGAGCGAGCGGCCTGAGGCGAATAAACTTATTTCCGTGCTTCCCATCTTTTTGCCATCCATTTTTTTGCCATTTTGAGTTCTTTGCGTTCTGGTTTCCGCCTTCTCACGTCGGCGGCTACGGCCTTTTCGCGCATTTTCTTCAATCAACCGGCGAGACCACCAGCCAATCCCCATTCTCATTGTTTTCAATCATCATCAAAGCTAGCCTGCTTTGGTGCAATGACTTCCGCCCAACAGCAGGCAGCCCTTGCAGCCACAAACTGCGAACTCGCCTTCGACAACTTAACGCGCCAGCTTTACGCCACTGACGCCTCGATTTATCAAATCGAGCCGCTGGCTGTTGCCTTTCCCAAATCTGAACGCCAGGCCAGCGCCGTTATCGAAGCCGCCGCTCATGCCGGTGTCTCCATCATCCCTCGCGGCGCAGGCACTGGCCTCGTCGGCGGAGCCATTGGCGAGGGCTTGGTCATTGATTTCTCCCGCTACAACCGCCAAATCACCGATCTCGATCAGGAACGCTGTACCGTGCGCGTCGGCCCCGGCGTCGTGCTCGACCAATTGAATAAATTTCTCCGCCCGCACGGCTTTCGCTTTGGGCCAGATGTCGCAACGAGTTCGCGCGCGACTCTCGGCGGAATGATCGCCAATAATTCCAGCGGCTCGCACACCCCGGTTTACGGCACAACTGCCGACCACATTACCGAACTGGACATCATCATGTCCGATGGCCGCCTCATCTCGGTTGGCCCCAAACACGACACGTTGCGCAAACAACGCGAGCTGATTGCTGACCTCGTCTATTTTCACGCCCTCGAAATCGCCGAGCGCCTCCCCGATGGATTGCTCAAGCGCAGGCCCGGTTACGCCATCGAGCGTTGCGTCAAAGAACCTGATAATCTCAACCATCTCATCTGCGGCAGTGAAGGCACTTTGGCCGCGATCATGTCGGCTGAAGTCAAAATCGTTCCGCTTCCCACGCAAAAGGGCCTCGGGTTGATTTTCTTCGCCTCCGTCGCCGAGGCCATGCAAGCCACCGTTGAATTGCTCGACCTCAAACCAGCCGCGATCGAACACATCGATCGCGTTTTGCTCGATCAAACCCGGGGCCAGCTCGAATTCCAGGCCGCGCGCGATTTGCTGGAACTGGATCACAAACCTTGCCAATCCATTTTGGCCGTCGAATTCTTCGAAGATGTTGCCGACCGTTTGGCGGCGCTCGAAAAGCGCAACCTCGGTTTGCGCACTACTGTCACCAAAAACGAAACGGAAGCAAATCTCGTCTGGGCGATGCGCAAAGCCGGCTTGTCACTCATTACAGGCCGAAAAGGCGACGCCAAACCTATCACCGGCATCGAGGACGTCGCTGTCCGGCCGAAAGACCTGCCTGCATACTTCGCTGGCCTGCGGTCCATCATGGCGCCGCTCGGCCTCGAAGCTTCTTATTACGGCCACGCCGCCGCCGGCCTGCTCCACGTTCGGCCCGTGCTCGATCTTCGCTCCGAAGAAGACATTCAAAAATTTCGCCAACTGACGAACGAAGTCTCCGCGCTCGTCCTGCAATTCAAAGGCTCTCTGGCCGGTGAACACGGAGTCGGCATCGCCCGCACCGAATTCATGGGTGAACAACTCGGCGAAAATCTTTTCCGCGTCATGGCCGAGATCAAATCGTCCTTCGACCCGCACAATCTCTTCAACCCCGGAAAGGTCGTTCACGATGGACGTTTTCACATTGACGAAAATCTGCGCCTCGGCCCCGGTTACCGTTTGAGCCTTCCCTTCACGCCCGTGCTCGCTTTTGCGGCCAAAGACGGTTCTTTCGCCGGCAATCTCGAGCAATGCAACGGCTGTGGCGGCTGTCGCAAAGAAACCGCCACCATGTGTCCCACCTTCATCGCGACCGGCGAGGAAATCATGTCCACGCGCGGGCGCGCCAACGCCATTCGCGCCGCCCTCGAAATGCGCGGAGTCGCAAATCGCGACCCGCTGCGCTCGGTCGAAATGGAAGCTGCGCTCAGCAACTGTCTTTCCTGCAAAGCCTGCACGACAGAATGTCCCTCCAACGTCAACCTCGCGCTCCTGAAAGCCGAGTTGCTCCACGGGCGCATCCAGCGAGACGGTCTCGCCATGCGCGAGCGATTGTTCAGCTCCGTCGATCTCCTCGGCAAATTGGGTTGCCGAATGCCTCGGTTGACCAATGCGGCCCTCGGCTCTTTTCTCGTGCGCACTTTCCTCTCCAAAACCTTGGGAATCGCTCTGCAGCGGCCTCTCCCGCGCTATGCCCGCCATCGCTTCGACAAATGGTTCTGGCGTCGTTCTCCAACTCATTCCCCCAAACGCGGACGCGTCATTCTCTGGGACGACACCTTTGTTCGCTACCATGAACCCCATATTGGCATCGCGGCTGTGAAAGTCCTCGAAGCCGCAGGCTTTGAAGTGACATTACCGGTCGGGCGCAAATGTTGCGGACGGCCCGCGTTCAGCCAGGGAAATCTCGATGAGGCCACGACGTTGGGCCAACACAATCTCTCTTTGCTGGCTCAGGATACGGAAAATACACCCATTCTCTTCCTCGAACCCTCCTGCTACTCGATGTTCGTCGAAGATTATCGCGAGCTCGGCTTGTCTGGCACCGAGGACATCGCCCGGCGATGTTACCTCTTCGAGCGTTTCATCGACGGCGTGTTAGGCGGCGATTCTAACGCCCTCGCTTTCGACACAAAACCTTCCAACGTCGTCATCCACCCCCATTGCCACACGAAGTCCCTCATGAACGTCCGATTCATGAAGCGGTTGGCCGAACGCCTTCACGCGCGCAAAGTCACGATGCTCGACACCGGCTGTTGCGGCATGGCGGGATCATTCGGTGCGCTTTCCTCAAAATACGAGCTTTCGCTAAAAATCGCTGAACCCCTCACACACGCAGTTCGCACCCAGCCGTACGGAACTGTAATCGTCGCCTCCGGCACAAGTTGTCGTCATCAAATCGACCACCTTGCGCCCGTTCGCGCCCGCCACATGGCCGAACTCCTCGCCGATGCCTTAGTGTGAACTATTGCACAATCAGGTTGCTGTTCGTTTCGTCCTCGATTCGGCTCCGGATCCCAGCATTCAATTACAACCCTTTGAAAAATCCGCTCGCCGTTCGACACGTCGCTTCGCTCAATTCCTCCAGCGAACAGCCTTTCACATGCGCTGCGACCTCCGAAATTTCTTTCACATAGGCGGGTTCGCATCGCTTTCCGCGATACGGCACCGGCGCAAGGTAAGGGCAATCGGTTTCCAGCATGAATTTGTCCAACGGCGTCTCGCTCAGCGTGTCACGTATATTCTGCCCGTTTTTGAACGTCAGAATTCCAGTAAAACTAACCAGCGAACCCATCGCCACGATCCTTCTCATCGCGCCGGCATCGTTTGAGAAACAATGAAATACGCCTCTAACTCGGTCCGCAAACGGCTGTAATTGGCCCAAAGTATCCTCCAGCGCATCGCGCTGATGAATCACGCAATTCAACTTCATTTCCGCTGCAATCTCCAGATGCTGTCGAAATAACGACGCCTGTTTCGCCTTATACCGCTCATCGTCCTCGGTACGTCCCGGGACGTCCTTATTCGTGCTTGGAAGGCGATGGTAGTCCAACCCTGTCTCGCCCAGCGCCGCCACCTTCGGATGCCGCGCCAATTCACGAAGTTGCGGTCGCAAATCGTCCGGTGCTTCCATCACGTTTGATGGATGCCACCCAACCACCGCAAAAAGATTTGGAAATTCTTCGGCCAATTGAATTGCGCGTCGACTGCTTTCCAGATCGGTGCCGATACAAACGATTTTCGCAATCCCTGCCGAATCTGCGCGAGCCACAACCCCGGGCAATTCCGTAGCGAAATCCAGGTAATCCAGATGAGCATGCGTGTCGTAGAAAGTTGGCATCAGACTTATTTCCAATCAGACCGAGAACTTAACCGCCGTTCCGGCCCGTTACAATTCACTTCGCCTCACGGCCGTCAACGACAGCAAAATGGGATTGCAATTTCACAGCCTGACAGCTAATGCTCTGCCCCGTTGCCAAATGAATCGACACGAAATTCAGCAGTCGCTGGTAATTGAATTTTCGCCCAAACGATCTCCGATAAGTAGCCGCTCTTACATTCCAATCCCAATTCCTCTAAAAAATTATGGCCCAGAATTGCTTCCATGCTGGCATTGAAGGCGCGCAGCACGGCGCCAAGAGCCTTGCGCAGTTTCTCGACTATGCCAAAAAGTCCGGCGCTTCCGGTGCTCAGCCCTCGAATTACATGCTCCAGTCGGACAAGGGCTTCAAGACCGTCAGGGAAATCAAAGACACTTTTTCCAAAGCCAAACTAAAACTCGATGGCATCTCCGCCCACTGCCCCTTCTGGGTTCACACCAGCGCGTGGACCGGTACGCCTTCCATCCGCCCGTTTATTCCCGCCGATGTCGCCAGGAAATCCGCGGATGAAATCGAAAAATGGGCCGAAGACTATATTTTGCGCCTGCTCGATCTCTGCGCTGAATTGGGAGTCAAAATCGTTCCCATGTTTTGGGGCGTCGCCTTCGGCTGGGAATTAGCCACCGGTTATCCGTGGGGCTTTTGGGCCGGCGGAGATTACGATTTAATCAAGGAAGGGCAAAACCGATTCGTAAAGAAAACGTCGAAAATTCGCCGGCACGCCAAGTCGCTCGGTATTTACCTCTGCCACGAAATTCATCCCGGCACGGCCGCCATGTGCGCCGATGACTTCAACATGCTCGTCGAAATTTGCGATGGAGACAAATTCCTTGCGGTCAATGCCGACCCATCGCACTGCTGGGAGGGCGAAGATTGGGAGACCCGCTTCACCAAAGTTGCCCCGCGAATTTATGCGTGCCATGTGAAAAATTTTGTGATTCGTCGCGGCGTGCCCTTGCGCAAGATGGAACCGGGTTGGCAGAAGCGCGCGATGCAATTTGTCGATATTCCGTCCGGCGATCTCAACATGCCGCGATACGTGGAACTTCTAATCCACGCCGGGTATCCACAACGCTATTGCCAGATCATGGGGGCTAAAACTGCGCCGTTGGTGGTTGAAGCTGAAAGTGCTTACCGGGACCTCGATGCTACCAGCGCAAATGGCATTCAATACGTTCGCGACACCCTTTGCTTCCCGCTCGCCGCGGGCTCATTTGAAGAAGGAATGGGCGCTTAAAGAGCCCGGCAATATCAAGAAAGCGCAATTGGTTCGCGTGTTTCGGTCGGCCAGAGGCTAAAACGAAGCGTCCATTTTTTTCCAAGTCCCACCAACGGAAGAAGCGCCAACAGCATCAACCCGGTGTTCTCGACCAACTTCTGGCAGATCAGGACATCCCCCGTTCCGCAACCACAGTTGAACTTCACCGCGCAAAATAAAATCCCCTCCGCGGAGGCAATTGCCAGCGCCCGCTTCAATACGATGAACGTAAACGGAATCAACATTCCCAGCAGCACCAACGCCGAACCCCGCACGGCCACTCCTGTCAGCAGCAGCACACCGCAAAAGACTTCGAACCACGGCAGCACCGACGCAATCGAGTTCAGCAAAACTGAACTTCCGACCATTTCGTACTCGCGCACGAGCTTGAGAAACGCGACTGGATCCAGCGCTTTCATCAGCCCCATGTAGATAAAAATTCCTCCCAAAAACCAACGCGCAAAAACCGCAGCGGTATCCAGGCGCTTCTTTTTGGCTGATGGGTCCATCGGCTTCACTGATTATTTGTGCGTCTTACCACTGTTTCGCTCGCCGACCTCGACCGCATAGCCGCGGTTGGTCCATTCAGTGATTCCGCCGGTATAAACGAAAAGCTTCTCGTTTGGGACCTGAGCGTCGCGCAATGTCAGCGCTGCAAATTGGCTGTCCTCGCAATTACCGCCATTGCAGTAAACGACGATCTTTTGAGCCGATTGGCACAGAGGGAAAACTGTGCCCATGTAATTCTCTGGATGATAGTTATCGAATTGATAAGCGCCCGGAACGTGACCGCTCTGGTAATGTTCGTCATTGCGAGCGTCCAGAAATATAATTGCGCCTTGTTGGTAAAGCGGATTATGAAACAACTCGACCGCTTTGTCCCCATTGATTACCTGCAACCCTTTTTCTTTGAGTCGCGTCACTACCGGATCCAAGGCCGAATTTGTGGCGGCGACAAATTCCGTTCGATTCGTTCTCGCTCGCGGAACGGGCAGCATTTCGCCGTGGAAATAGTCCTCAGTCAGCTTAAGGCCGCGTGGGGAAAGCGCATTGGCTGCAAACGCGACCACCGCGCCCACTGCCACGACCAGAAGCGCTTCAAGCAGGACTTTTTTCACCTGGCCTATTGGCCCTTAATCGGAAGCGGTTGCAAAGGCCCGACTTTCGAACCGCCCGCCACTTGAGAGGCCGGTGCTGGAGCAATCTGAAGGCCCGAACTCGCCTTGGCCGGTACAGAGGTCTGTGGCCGTTGCATTTGCGTAATCGGCACCTTTAAAACAGGGAACTGCGGATTGCTGGTTTTTACCGTGAACACGGGCTGCTCTCCCGGGGGCAATTCATATCCTTGCGGGAAAGTGAGCGTCGCAGTGAAGAGGTGGCCCGGATTGGCTTCGTTGAGTTTGACTTGGACCTCTTTCGCGGTCGTTGTCCATTCCGACAACGTCAGCGCATTCGTGCCGTTGTTTTGTATGGTAATGGACGGCATCGTCTGGTTGGCCAACGGGCCCGGCGGCAAAGTAATTTGCTGCGGAACCACTGTCACTGCCGCTTGAACATTTGCGCCAATGTTGGCCGTCAAACTCGGTACCGCACTCGACGAGGTCTTTACGGTGACTTGTGCCTGCGAATAACCAGTGTGGATTGGCGGAACAACGCTGACTGTCATTTCAAATTCTTTTCCGGGCTGATTTGTCTTCAGCGTGGCGGAAAAGCTTGGATTGTTGACTTCCGGCTTCGACAGGGTGATCGGTTCGTCCATGTTGTTGATAATCCGAATGACCGTCGAACCTCCCTGCATATCCGGCGGAACGTTAATCATCGCGAACTGCGGATTTAGATCAATCGGCTTCCAAACTGTGCCCTTAAGATACAAAACTGTCGTCGGCTGGGCTTTATCATTCGAGTCCACACTCACATTTTTCATGATCGGCCCGTTGAAATTGGCGGTGTTGACTTGAATCGGGATTTCCCCGGTCTTGCCGGGCTCGACTTTCTTGGTCCACTCGCCCGCCGTCGTGCAGCCGCATCCCGGGCGCACGTTGCTGACTTCGAGCGTCTCGCAACCGTTGTTGGTGAAAATAAACGTGTGCTTAACCGGCTCACCCGATTTTGCCCTGCCGAAATCGTAAGTAGGCGTCTCGAACTGGATTTTGGCCCCTGTAGGAGCGGGGACAGGCGTCACGACGGGTGCTACATTGACGGGTGCTACATTATTACCTGCCGGAGTCGCCCCCGGGGCCACGGCAGGAGGCCCATCCGCGCGGACCCAAACAGCGCTGCCGATCATGAATGCTAATCCCAAGCCCAAATGCTTTGTCATTCGTCTCATAAAATTGAAATTTCCTGCATGCTAGTTTGTCAGAAATCCGGCATTATGCAAACCCAAATATACCATGAAAATTGTAAAAATTATGTAATAAAATCGGCCAGAAACGACGAGATTAACGGAATTCCCGGCGGAGATAGGGCGCGGTGTCCCATCGCGCCGGTTCCGATCGGACAAACGCGGCGCGGTGAGGACCGCGCCCTACCACTCTCACCCGTTTCGTTGCAGGACGCAGGCTCGCGCTGCGAGCCGTCAGGAACGTAGCCCGCTCCCGCTGCAACCGCGAAAGTTTTCCTCATTTAGCTTATCTAACCTATTTAACTTTGGTCGCGGTATTCCTCCCCCAAAACCGAATATCCTTGCAATCTTCCCGCCGAACTCTATCAGATGCGCGTCTCTGGGACTTAGTCTATCTTATTGAAGCTGATATATGCCAACTCAGACAACGAAATCGCGCCGCTCTGACCCAGTGATTCAATTCTCTGTTTTTACTCCCAACCGGCTTGGGCGATTGCACGATTTTATCCGGCTGTTCAATAACAATGGCATGCACGTCCTCGCCCTCATGGTCCTTGATACTACTGACAGCGCCATCATCCGGGCCGTAGTTGACGACCCGGACCGCGCTCGCGAACTCTTGCAACGGGAAGGATTCCCGTTTACCGAAAGCAAACTCGTCGTAGTCGAAGTTAATCCTACTGACCTGAACAAGCTTATGTCGGCCTTACTAGAGGCGGAACTGAACATCAACTATCTCTACTCTTTCATCCCTCAGGCACAGGGCAAATCACTGATGGGTTTGAGCATGGAAGACAACGAAACAGCCGAGCAGGCCTTGAAACGCCACCAGTTTCGCACTCTGAAGCAGGCTGATATTTCCCGCTAATAATACGGCTGTTCCCAGCGTCCCATCACCGAATATCTGCTTGGCCAAACTCTTTGCGCCATGCCGTGTCCGATTCCAAATCGGCCCTCATCCCGCCGACACTGTTTTGAAGATTCATTTTCCGCCGTATAATGTCGAATGCGTTATTTGATCAAAGCACGCGTAAAACCCGGCTGCGAAAAACGGCTGCTTCACGCAATCAAATCGGGGATGCTCGGAAATGGTTCGGTCGCCGGTGACGAATATCTTTACGACATGCAACAGGCACGGGTTGGACATGACGGAATTGCCCATTGGGTTGAAACCTGTTTCTGCGCAACACCATTGCAAGAGGAGCGGCCATATTGGGAAGAATATTTCGACCTGATCAGCGTCAAGGACGCGCACAATCGCAAAAACTGTCGGGACTGGAATGGGACAGAACCCTGGGCCTGCTCGAATTGCGATTGCACCAAACGGCTGGAGGATCATTTGCGGAAACGCGGTGAGCCGTTTCTCGAAAATCTAAAACGATCTCCCCAGGCAAACAATGCTTAGTTTGGCGGCGGTTTTGCGGTAATAAGCGAAGCTTTCCATTTCCGCAGCACAGTCAGAAAAATCTCGTCGGCTTTGCGGCTGAAAATTCTCACAAATGAGTAGCCCAGTGGTATCGCAACCCAAAGCGACCAGAAAAATAACGCCACGGTCAGCGCTCGATTTATCCACGAATCCAGGGGCCACTGTCCTTTCCATATCCACATCGGATCTTTATCGATCGGTCCGAAATAAAAAATCGGCCACAAATCTTCCGGGGCGGGTCCGCGGGAAGCCGCCAGATCACAAAGCAAGTGCAAATGGAATACAACCAGTGACATCAGAGCCACACGCCAACGTTGCTTTGCGAAAACGGCCATTAAGCCGGCGATAATTGCCGCGCCGAAAGCTCCGTGCAGGAGATAATGGTGGTAGCGGGCGTAATAGTAGTAATGCGCAGTGTGATTTCCCCGAAGATTGTTCGCAATATCGATGATCAACCCAAGACCATCCAGGTCCGGGAGTACCCCGGCCAGTGTGACCAAACGGCAATCTCGCGGATTATCGGTCGTCTTGGCGGCAATTATCCAGCTCGCTAAAAAATGGGTGATAGGGGCCATGGTTCCAGGTTGCCTGTTACTTTCTACTCGACTCGGTTTGTAATCAACAACCAGGAATCTCAGCGTTTTTGATTGTACGCAGCGAGTGAATATTTTTTGGATGCAAGGAATTGTGTTCGTTCGGTGATTAAATTGTCCGGAGCCAACGTGTTCCATTCGACGGCACTCGTGCGGACGGCGGACTCGCGCATGGCGTTCTCCCACTGAATCCTATCGAGGGAAATAGCAGGGGGTTGAATCGATCCTTGGATCAATAAACCGTCACGTGTTCGCCTCTGCGCCGCGCCGGCAATTTTTTGCCCGCGCCACAAAAGGTCGAATTTTTCATAACCAATGAAACATTGGCCGGCTTCAGCCTTGCGGCGTTCGGGCGCGAGTTCTGCGACAACGTTTAGCTCGGCGAAAGCCGATTGTGCCCAGCGGTGAACGCGTTCATAACTTTGAGTCGCAGTAAGCGAATACCACTCACACGTGGTCGGGAAAGCGAGGCTGTACGTCCAATCCGCATCGTGAGGAACGAGGCCGCCCGCAGTTGGCCTTCGAACAAGTGGACGAAGCGGCGTCAGGCGCTCGACCTCGCGGTATTTCTGAAAATAACCAAACGAGGCCGCCGGTTCCGTCCAACTGTAAAACCGCAAGACGGGCGTTCCGAGGCGAGGCATCGTTTCGAGCAGAGCTTCATCCATGGCCATGTTGTAAGCCGAATTATTCGTCGCCGAATGGAGAAAAAGAAACCGCACTTTATTGAACTAAATGAGTTAGCATATCTGACAAGCGTGATTTCCACTCGGGTCAATTTCTCATTAACTCCCCGCTTCAGCGGGGGTGGACGAGCTGTGAGATGAAGATCAACTGTTTTAACAGTTTCTCAGCAAGTGCAGATGTATCGCAGCAAGGTGTCGAAATCCAGTTGAAACGCAGGGTTGCCGAGAATTGGCCCTTCCGGCCAGGACCAAGGCTACCCTGGGTTTGAGGTTGAGCCAAAGCGGCATGTCCGTCGGCGTTTCCATCGAGATGCCGCTCCCTCAATCGAACCCCCCTCTCATAACAATTAAGTAGCCTTCCCCCTGTATTAATGGCAACAATCCTGATGGCGATGAAAACAGGCTTACGCGCATTCGTCATTCTCCTCCTTGGCCTGAGCGCATCTTCACTTCCCGGAGCCAACCCCGGTTTTAACGTGCTTTTTATTGCCGTCGATGACCTGAACGTTTCCCTCGGTTGCTACGATCATCCCCTCGTCAAATCACCCAACATCGACCAACTGGCCGCGCGCGGCGTGCGCTTTGAACGCGCCTACTGCCAATATCCCCTCTGCAACCCAAGCCGCTCTTCCCTTTTGAGCGGGTTGCGACCCGACACTTCGCGCATTTATGACAACGCCACGCCTATTCGCAAAGTATTTCCCGAAATCGTAACTCTTCCGCAGCTCTTCAAGAACAACGGCTATTTCTCGGCGCGCGTCGGCAAAATCTATCACTACGGTGTTCCAGGCGACATTGGCACCAGCGGTTTGGACGACGCGCCTTCGTGGAATCAGTTCATCAATCCCAGCGGACGCGACCGCGACGACCAGGCCGACGTCATCAATTTCACTCCCAGCCGTCAATTGGGTGCGGCCCTCTGTTGGATGGAGGCCAAAGGCACGGACGAAGAACAGACCGACGGCAAAGTTGCGGCAGAAGCCATACGTTTACTGGAACAACACAGGGGCCGGCCATTCTTCATTGCTGTCGGTTTCTATCGCCCACACGTTCCGGATGTTGCGACGAAAAAATATTTCGACATTTACCCCTTGGAAAAAGTCCTGTTGCCTCAAGAACCCGACCACATCGCCAACATTCCGCCCATTGCCCTGACCACCAAACCTCTCAATTACGGACTCGATGAAGAAAAACTGCGCCGATTCAAACGGGCTTATTTCGCGAGCATCAGTTTCGTCGATGCGCAAGTCGGCAAGGTCCTTGACTCATTGGACCGAATGAAACTGGCTGAAAACACCATTGTCGTCCTGTTCGGAGATCATGGTTGGTCCCTGGGCGAACACGGCCAATGGCAGAAGCAATTGCTATTCGAAGAAGTGGCCCGCGTCCCCTTGATAATCGCTCTGCCCAAAGCAGCAGTTAGCGGCGTCTCGCCGCGCACAGTCGAATTGGTCGATATCTACCCCACGCTCGCCGATTATTGCGGCCTGAAAGCGCCGGCGAATCTCGAGGGACGAAGTTTGCGTCCATTGCTCGAAAATCCGAAGTCTCGATGGCTTGTCCCGGCAATCACCCAGCAGGTCCGCAACCGGGATGGCAAAACCGTCATGGGCTACAGCGTGCGCACCGAGCATTGGCGTTACACCGAGTGGGACGGCGGCGCGGCTGGCTCGGAACTCTATGATCACCTCAACGATCCGAACGAATGGCAGAATCTCGCTAAAGACTCAAGATACGCAAAAACAATTGCCGACATGAAGAAACTCATGCCGCGAGCCCGCCCGGACGAAATTCCCTCGCCTTCGAACAGCAAAAAAAACGACGGCAATTAACCCGCCACGTCTCCAAAACGGCCAGATTGACCGGTCATGCCGCCCCCGCTGTTTCAAGAATTTCTGCGCACGATTAGCGCATTTCCAGCGTTCTTGAATCAGGCGAGTTGGATAATCCAAACGGCAACAGCTTACTTAACCACCTCGGTTGGAACAACGTGTTGTTCGGCGTCACGGATCTCCGCCATCGCTTGCTCGAGATCGTGCTGGAAAAGCGTGCTCGAGTGTAATCCGCGAACAATGGCGTAGCCCAGCACTCGACCGGCGTAAATGTCCGTCGGGAAATGTTTGCCCATCAGCACGCGGTCCCAGCCGATTTCTCGGCCAACCACAAGTATGGCCTCCTTCTTTTCAGGAAAGAGTTCCGCAATCACAAGTGAATACACCGTACCGCGCGTCGAATGGCCGCTCGGATAGCTGAAGCTCGGCTCTGGTTGGCCCAGGACGAGTTGGTCATCAATTTGGTACGGCCGCAATCGCTTGTAATGATTCTTTGGAGCGTCAATCGCCGCGCCAATGTCTTTTTTTACTTTTTCCAGCAGCGCCTGTGTCTTTGGCAGGTTGTGCAAATCAAAAACGGCTCCGACGGCCGGTTGAAACAATGAGAACGCCAGCCCGGAATCTTTCATCGCCCGGGTCTTTTCCGCGTCAGTGCGCCCATTGAAAACCGCCCGAACAGTTGTAAGATCTGCCGCTTCCTCCGCCGAACCTCGTGCCGGTGGAGGCGGAAGCAACGAAACACTGTCCAAACTGTTCGTTGTCAGATAAGTAGAATCGGCGAAGAGAGACGCTGCGGTGGCGAGTAATAGGGCAAAAGCCAAACCCGGTGCTTGAAATCTGTTGGGTAAAATGCAACTTGGCATATGCGATCTCAAAATCATAAATTCAAAGAGCTTATCTTATTCGCCAGCGTTACGGTTTGGCAATAACAGGATAAGCGTTGGCTATTTTATACGCGTAGAACACCCTATGACCAGATTTCGGCAAAAAACGCATTATCCGGAGCCAGTCGGAATGGATGCTTTTTGATTGATTAACCACATTTCCATTCGCGACTTTAGACATTAGCTTTTAGACTCTTGGAAAATGTAGCACCCCGTGTTGCACTTTGTAGCACCCTTTGTAGCACCCTGGATCGCCATTTCGCATAAGCGGGCGTGGCAGTGTAGCACTGTAGCACCCTGCACCGGGGGTGAAGGTATCCCCCTCCCTTCTGCTCGTCCTCCCACTTGCCGTCTATCCCGCATCCCACCCATTTCCAAATCCGTTGCACCCAATTGCACCCAATTGCACCTGGTTGCACCAACACTATTTTGCCACCGGCCTGTTCCCCACCTCTTTGCGCTCGTCGCTATAACCCTTCTATTTTGCTCAAACCATGGAATAGCAGCCACTCCGCCCGCCAATACCAACGCTCCAGCGCCAACTGCCACTACCAACAACGCAGGCGTCATTGCCCCCGGCGATATCGCCTCGCAAGCCGAAGCCTCCATGGACACCTTGGAGAATCTCGAGACAACTCTCGACGAGGACCAAACCAGCCAGACCGTCCAAGGAGAATTGCCAGCTCTCACATCCCTAATGGGTGGCAAGTTGGACGACACCACGAACGACTTATCCCGCCATCCAACCTTGCCAAGATTGCATCGGCTCTCCAGCGAATGGAATGAATTCCATGACCAGTTAAACGGGTGGAAACGCAGCCTCGCCAGACGCGCCCAGGAACTCGGCCAACAAATTTCCCAACTGACTCAATTGCAGGATACCTGGAATGCGACCCTCCACTCCGACGAAACCCCTAAGTTGCCGGCCGAAGTTCGCCAGCGCGTGGAAACCACTCTTGCCGCAGTCCAAACCACACTTCAGAAATTCGAAAAACGACAGCAGCTGGTTTTGACATTGCAGGACCAGGTTGTCGAGCAGGACCGCCACGTGTCGCAAGCTTTGATCTCCCTCGAACGCGCTCGCGAGGAGGCTGTCAGCCAGCTTTTCGTCCGAGACGACCACCCGCTCTGGAGCCCGCGAGTTTGGTCGCAAAATGTCGCCGCGGAAAGTCGCCGTTTTTCTCGCCAGGTGCACGACCTGGCCGCCTATTTCGAACGAGAAAAGGGCAGATTTCTGCTGCACGGTCTCCTTTTTATCGCCCTGGCCGTCGCCTTCTGGTGGACAAGACGGGCCATTCGAAAACGACTCGCCGAGGAACCTGCCCTTCAACATGCCGCTGCCGTTTTTTCCGTCCCGGTCGAGACAGCTTTGGTGCTGGCCTTGCTCGTCAGCGGCTGGATCTATTCGAAGTCGCCTCGCCTCCTCTTTGCCGTCATTGGCGCCGCCGCGCTCGTTCCGACTGCTCTCATTCTCCGCAAACTCATCCACCAACGCTTGTTCCCGCTCGTTACCGCTCTGGTCTCCTTTTACTTCGTTGACCAATTGCGAATCGTGGTTGCCTCGCACGAACTTTTGTCGCGCCTGCTTTTCCTTGGCGAAATGCTCGCCGCGGCCCTTTTCGGCTATCGATCATTGGCCATCGTCTATTCATTTGCAACCGCCGAAGGAAAAATAGGGCGCGCCTTGAAAATCGCTCTCTTCGCCATCCGCCTCGCCTTCGGAATGTTCCTGCTCGCGTTTGCTCTCAATTTCTTGGGCTATAACCGCTTGAGCCGGCTTATCGGCATCACGCTCCTCACTAGCGCTTATCTCGCGCTCGTTCTGTACGGAGCCATTCGCATTGTGGATGGCATTGTGCTCAGTGCCTTAAATGTCCCTCCCCTGACGCGACTGGGACTCGTCAAACGCAACCATGCATTTTTGTACGAGCGCACACGGCGTCTGCTGATCTGGCTCGGCGTCGCGCTCTGGATAATTTTCGTTCTCGATTCCCTCGCGCTCCGCGCTCCGCTTTTTCAGGACCTCAAAGCGCTGTCTGCGTCTGCTCTCACGCTCGGTTCGCATAAATTTATCGTTGGTGACATTTTACTCTTCGCCGTCGCCATTTGGGTCGCGGTCATTGCGTCCCGCATTTCCCGATTTGTCCTCGAGGAAGAGGTCTTTCCCTGTGTCCACCTGGCTCCGGGACTTCACTATTCCATCTCCAAGTCTATCCATTATGCCATTTTGATTATCGGATTTTTCGCCGGCGTCGGCTTGCTCGGATTTGATCTAAGCAAACTTACGATCCTCGCCGGCGCCTTTAGCGTCGGCCTCGGCTTCGGCCTGCAGAACATCATCAATAATTTCGTTTCCGGATTGATCCTCTTATTCGAACGCCCAATAAAAGTCGGCGACGTAATCCAAATCGACACTACCGAGGGCGTCGTCGAGCAAATCGGCATCCGCGCCAGCGTCGTTCGCACCACCAATGGCTCAGAAATCATTCTGCCCAATGCCAAGCTCATCTCTGATCCCGTCACAAATTGGACTTTCTCCAGACGCCAGCGGCTCATCGTAATCCCTCTTTCCGTCGCTCCCGGAACCGACGGCCAGAAAGTTATTGATGCCTTGAAATCTGCCGCTGTCGGCCATCCGGCGGTCATTAAAGATCCTCCTCCTCACGCCTTGTTCATCGATTTCACTGGCGGCGTTTTGCGCTTCGAATTGCGGGCGCGCACGAATCAATTTGAGGATTGGTCCGCCATTCGCAGCGAACTCGCTATGGCCATAAATGCCGCCCTGATCGCGCAAGACATCACGATCAAGTAATAGTCGGGCAGCCTAATTGAGCGGCATCGTTCCATTCGCCAACTCCGAGAATGAGATAACTCTAATCTCCGGCTCGTTTGCCAGGAATTCCGCTGTCTCGTGCAATACACCAATAAATGCCTCATCCGGTTTTTGCTCCCGAAAATATTCCCACCAATGCGTCACGAGCACCGTCAATTGCCGCTGATTAATCTGCTGACGAATCGTCTCCACGATTCTTTCGTAAGGTCGAACGTACGAAAGCAAACAGCCGGGATGTGAAAGGAGCAATGTCTGCCCAATCCGCCAGTGCGGCGCGGCTCGAGCTTTCTTCCATGCATATCTCGGCCACCATCGGCGCGGCAGGCGCCGCAGTTCATACCAACCGCTCGAAATCACAGAAAATCGCTCGGCTGCTTCGCGCAGAGCGGCGGGCGAAAATTTGTCGTAAGGCGCGACAAATGTTTTTGGCCGGGGAAACCCGGCCTCCATCAGCGATTTCGTTCCGCGTTCGAGCCAATGAGCCACCATTGGGCGGGCAACACGGTCGAACTCGAGGTAATCATGATGCAATCCATGTTGAATAATTTCATACCCTTTATTATCCCCGAGGTAGCTAACGAGCCTGGCGTTCGCGCCGATTGGCGCCGTTCGGTTTGTCGTGCCATTTCGATACGCCAAAAATCCTTCCGGGGTCCCATCCGGCAATCTCGCATCCAACGCCACTTCCGGAATCGTCGCGAGGTTTACAGGGAAGCCGCGCTCCAAAAACGGACGGTACAGCCGCTCCAGACACGCCTCCGGCGTGAGTGCATTGGTATCGTCGTCGCGAATGATCACGTAACGCATTGCTTTGCCTCAATCAGTTCCTCATACAATCGTTTCATCTGTCCCGCCAGCGCGTTGACACTGTATTGCTCACGGACTTTGGCCGCGCCGAAGGCAACCATCTCTCGCGAACGCGCTGGCTCTGTGAGCGTTCGGTCCAAAACCTCGTGGAAAGTCCCAGGGTTTTCCAAATCGAAGAGCCAACCGTTCCGCCCGGGTTCAATCAATGCTGATGCTCCGGAGGTTTGGCTGGACAAAACCATTGCGCCCGCGGCCCACGCCTCCAAAATCACCAGCCCAAAAGTTTCCGAAACCGAGGGCAACAGCAATGCTCGCGCTTCCTGCATCAAGCCAATCAATCGCGGATCGCCCGGCGGCAAACCACCGGTCAAGAGCACGCGCTTTTCCAAACCAAGTTCCCGGACCTCTCGCTCAATGAGTTCGCCATAGGGTTGGTCCGTGCAGGCGCCGGCCAGGATTAGAATTGCGTTTGGATGCCTGCGAAAAATCTCGGGCGCTTGTTCCAAAAGCCATCCTTGATTTTTGATCGGATCGACCCTGCCAGCGCAGAGCAAAACCTCGCGCCCGCAGATTTCCGGAAACGCCGACCGCGCGCGCTCGCGACAGTCCTTTTCATATTCGTCAATCGGCACCCCATGCGGCTGAACCATCACGCGTTTCGCGGGAAACTTCTCTTGCCACAGACCCGCCTCGCGCGGATTGCAAGTGACAATGGCATCCGCGTCCGCAAGCAGCCGATGCGACCGAAACAGCAGCCCAAACAATTTGCCCCATTCCCAACCGCCAACCACCGGCGCATTGAACGTCTGCTTTACTTTTTCCGGCAAATCCAAAACCCCGCCATGAATTGTTACCACAAACGGAACATGCCGTTTCCGAGCGGCGGCGAGCGCTATGCCGCCGATGCGTCCGAGCGTATGACTATGAATTATCGACACGTCGTACTCCCGCCTTAGCGATGAAATCAAATCAAACGACATCAGGTTTCCGCCGACCGAGACAAGCTGCTGCTTGCGTTCTCGCGACATGCCCAGCACCGGCACAAATGCCCGGAATCTTTGAACTTCGTAACCATTCGCCAGCAGTGGGTCGGCGCTTGACTCATGCTCAAGCCGTGGACAATACACAACCGATTTAACACCATGCTCGCGCAACCCATCAAAAAGGCGCTGAATGGCGGTTTCGGTCCCGCCCCACTCCGACGGGTTGAATTTTCTTAGCAAATGGACCGTGCGCATTAAGTAGTCCCAGGTCGAATGTCCAATGTTCCAGGTCGAATGGCGGTCAAGAAAAGCCTCGTCATCGGGGATGTATTAGTGGGCTTCGGCAAATTCATGTGTAAGCTCCGGCACACTTTCCTCGATTTTCTCGGCGGCTTCACGTTTGGCTCGCTTCTTCAAACAATAAAGGCTGGCCAGAACCCCGAGATTGATGTTCACGACGTAATAAATCGGGGAATGGCGAAACACCCACTCAGTCAGGCTCTGCAGAAAGATGCCGCACAACGCAAAGAAAAGACCGACGCCAATTCGCCGCAACGGATCCATCTTTCGAGGCCAGAGAAAACTTAGCGCCATTTGAAACCACCTCATCCATACAATAGAGAAAAGGATCAATCCCGGAATTCCCAACTCTCCGGCAGTCAATGCACCCAAGCTGTGCGCTGGGGCTGCTTGTGCCTCGTCCACATTGCTCTCCGGCGGTATTACCGTGCTCGGCTCAACGTCCGTGCCTTTGTAATGAATGAAACGATAGCCGAGACGAGGCCCATATTTCTCGCTCACCCAATACGACCAATTGTTCAAGCCGACGCCGAACAATTGATCCTCTGCGATCGCCTTGGCAACACGAATGTAATAACCACGCCCAAGGCTTCGGTTGTTTCCATATTCCTCGGCGATGTTCGAGCCTTGAAATCGCGACTGCAGCGTCTTCCACGATTTTGCTCCGGCGCCAATCGCCGCCAGAATAATCGTGGTCCCTATGATAATTTTTCGCGCTGTCAACCGATAAGAAATTGTCGCGAACGTGGCGGCCACCAAAACAGTGCCGATGATGACAACACCCATTCGCGAGATTGTGAGAATCACGCCGACGCAAGCCAAAGCTATCGCTGCAGAACTTAACCCCTTGAGCCACTTGGGAATCTGAGAATTAATCGCCGCCACGAATATCGGTGCGGTTGCACAGAAAAACACCGACAAACTATTTGAATCGTCCACCGAGCCTGGCACCCGATGCATTCCGTAAATGTACCTTTGTTTCAGCGCCAGGATTCCTTCGTATGAGACAATTAATCCCAACCCCAGGAGGAATAACCGCAACTCTCTCTCGCCGCGCACGAAAAAGGCGACCGCCAGAAAAATGATCAGTCCCCGCACCATTTTGGACAATTCAAACAGTCCAAATAATTTCGGGTCTGCTATAGCAACGTTGAAGCACGCGTAGGCGAAGAATACCAGCATGAATCCAAAACTTGCCGGCCAATACCCGCGCGACTGCCCTTTACGCGGCAGCAGCAGTCCGCTGAAAAGCAAACTGATCGAAAGAATGTCCACCAACGAGAACTCAAATCCGCGTGTCGTTCCTCGATAAAAATCGCGGCTGACAAAATTGACATCGAAGTTTTCCGTCATCGGCGCGAGCACCATCATCGCCACGAAGGCATAGTCGCGCGCCCGTTTCCACACAGACAACACCGCGACTCCGCCCAGCACGCCAATCACCGCCAGGACCAATCCTATGAAATCTTTGGGCTGCATCTGGTCGGAAAACGTGTCCGGTGATCAGTTATTAGGCACTTGGCTGGGCAAAATCGCATGGGCAGCGGAAGGGCTGGATGCCGACGCGGGCGCGTCATTCGTGCTCTTTCCGCCTTTCTTCGGCCAGTATTCCGTGCCTCCTTTTTTCAAAGCTTTCCATGCCATGAACGAAGCAACAAATCCCACCAGGACACTGCTCGCTGCGGCGGGGAAGCAAACGACTCGCTTCCATGCACTCAAGCTCTTCAAGCGTTTCCACCGGAGACTCAACAATCCTGGGTAGAGCTTCCAGAAAAAGCGCGTTCGCTGGAGATGCCCGGCGATGAGTCGCTTGATCCAGAACCGGTCCACCTCTTCCTTATTTCTAAGTGTTTCTGCGAGTTTCAGCCGCTCGGGCATCGTCAAGTTCTTGAAATGATCATCCAACAAGACGTGGAGAATTGTCTGGCCAATAATTTGGCGCTTTTGATTCCTCAAAACTGCCAGTGGAGACGTGTAAGCTTCGAACGTGTGTTCAGCGCCGGGTACGATTCGGATTCGCTCCGGCAGGATTTCGTGCACGAAAAAGTCTGTGCACGCTGCCGCCTTGATAAATCCGTCTTCGCATGCGCCCAAGTCCCGCGGAAGATACAGGTTCCGGGCGATTGACGCCCTGATGCAATAAAGCTGTGCGCACAACTGACCGTTGGCCGCACGCGTCATTTGTGACATCGCCAGGGACAATCGTTCGTTCACGGCACGTCTGCGTTTGAACGCGATATCTTTGCAAGGCATGGTCGCCGCAACGCTCAATTGTTCATCGTCCTGCAATGCGGCCACCAGCTTCCAGAGCGCCTCTTTGCGATGAATGAAAATATCGGCGTCCATGACGATCAAAAACTTCGCCGCGCGCGAGGAACGGCGGTGCACAAATTGATTCCATGCATTCTGTTTGCCCTGTTCGGAAAGATTTTCCACGCGGACCGAAAAGCAGCGACGGTGCGGATGCTCGAGAGATTGTTTCTCGAACATGCGCGAGGCAATTTCCGGCGTGCGATCAGTGCACCCATTGATCACACAAATGATTTCGCAGCCAGAACCGCGCTTATCGAGCTCGGCAAAAAGAGTTTGTTCGAACAACGATTGGAGGGTATTGCCAATGGCTCTTTCCTCGTTCCACGCAAGAATACCGATCGAAACCAACACCGGGAATTTTGATTTATCGGAATCTATTTCCGTTTCCCGCAGCAGAGTTTCACGCCTGGCGTTTCCGGGACCCATGGTTGTTCGCACGCGCGAAGTTTAGGAGACCAGCGAGTCCTTGCTGTAGTGGGGGAAAGCCTCAGAAGGTTGGGGAATGAACCCCATTTTGGCGGCTAGTGCGGTGTAATAATCTCTCCCGCATGAGATGGAGCAATCAGTGCCATCCTTTGAAGTTCGCTTTCCTGCGGATTCCAAGCAGCTTCTCTGTGCCATTCAAGGAACAGTCCAATCAATTCAGCAACGAAAGCACTCGTTATGAAGACTGTTCTCTGGACCTCCTTATTCCTGCTCGCACTTAATTCTGCGCTTGCAGACGTAGCGTCAACCACAGGAGTTGCTTCCTGGTACGGCGAAGAACATCGTGGCCGGCTCATGGCCAATGGGAAAAGATTTAACCCAGACAGACTCACTGCCGCCTCCTGGTTCTATCCGCTGGGTGCAAAAGTCCGCGTGACCCTCAAATCAGAAAATCACCCTGCGCGCAGCGTTCTGGTTACAATAACCGACCGTGGGCCAGCCAAAGAACTTGTCCGCGATGGCCGCATCATTGACCTCACTCACGCCGCCTTCAAAAGGCTGGGACAACCGACTCAAGGGTTGATCGCTGTAAAAGTCGAGACGATTGATTGAATTCATTGCGGGTGCGGTTCGACAACGCCGCGTTTAGCTTTACGCTTGCTTGCGCTCATTTGCGGGCTACAATTCTGCCTGCTGGATGGGGTCGTAGCTCAGTTGGTAGAGCGTCTCGTTCGCAATGAGAAGGTCGCAGGTTCGATTCCTGTCGGCTCCACCATCCTTCGCTCGGAACAGGGGTGACGGCCATCCAGTTCAGCATCTTGATTGTTTCCATCTTTAAGCGACCCCACAGATGAAGCGCGATAATCCGGCCAAACATTTCATCATCGCATTTGCCATTGCACTCCTTGGTTACATTTTAGTCTATCACTTCATAGAAGAGCGCCGCACTCGGAAAGGTCCTTGGAAAGTCACCTTCACGAACACGCCGTCTGGAAATCCTGAAGTCGTAATCGATCAGACAACACTGACTATCTCCAACGTCCAAATTCTGTTCTCCGATGGAGATGTCACTGACCGATCACTCATCACCAATTACCCGTTACCAACCACCTATACCTTCAGCCAACCCAAGGTCGTTCCGTACGATGTTCCCTTTGGCAAATGCGTATTCATCGACACGACCTTCCTGCCCGGCACACTCACATTTCAATTTTTCGGCCACGAAATCGAATTGCTGCCGCGTGTATTGGTTCTCGATCGCCACGAACACCCGTGGCAATCGGGAGAAGTAATTAATTTGGCTCCCGCCAGAGCATCGACCAATTTATCCTCGCATTCATTCTCAAAATGAAATCCCGCCAGGACCTCCGTCAACGGCACATTTTGCCCGTTTGTTAATTTGAATTCCTGGCGCCTAAGTCCTGTCGGCTTTGCTAACTACTTGTTCATCCCTTGCCTAGCAATGGAAAAGGAGTATGTTTCCTGCTGCGGTGTCATTTGCATGGAGCCCTAGGTTATCGAGTCCAACATAAAATGAATATGCCTTCTCTCATTCTTGCTTCAAGTTCTCCGCGGCGCGCGGAATTGCTCCGACAGTTAACGCTTAATTTCGATGTGGTTCCGAGCGCAGTTGATGAAATCCATCACGACCAACTTAGCGTTCGCGAAGCCGCTCAAATTAATGCCTATCGTAAAGCGCGTTCGGTTGCGAAAAAATATCCCGATACACTTGTGCTTGGCGCAGATACTTTGGTCTGTCTCGAGACCACATTATTCGGAAAGCCCGATACTCTCGAAGAGGCTTACGAAACGCTGGAGCAACTTCAGGGACGCACTCATCAAGTTGTCACCGCGATTTGCCTGATGCTTCTGCGAAATCATCGCCAGCGTGTTTTTTGCGAAAGCACTTCCGTCACTTTTCGGCCACTCGACGCCGTCAAAATTCGCCGTTATCTCACTCGTGTCAATCCACTCGACAAAGCCGGCGGTTACGCCATCCAGGAAGAAGGCGATCAAATCATCGAAGGCATCTCAGGCTCTTACACCAATGTTATCGGCCTGCCGCTCGAGGCGCTCGCGATTGAATTGCAATCCTGGGCCGGCCTTCCCGTCGTTTTTAAACCTGGTTTGTATCCGATACCGGCCCAATTCGATACCGGCTCACAGGCGTCCCAGTTCCTGCCATAGATAAGCGCTCATCAGTTGGCCTTTGGCAAAATTGCCGAGGTCGAACTTCTCGTTTGGTGAATGCGCATTATCGTCCGGTAGTGCCAGGCCGAGCATCAGTGAATCCGCTTTCAGTATTCGTTTGAAATCGTTCACGATCGGTATCGAACCACCCTCACGCATCAACACTGGCTCGCATTCAAAAGCGGCCTTGAGCGCTCGCAACGCTGCCTGTGCTCGCGGACTCGTCGGAGAAACAAGATATGGTTCGGCGCCATGGCCGGCCTTAATCTCCATGCGAACCGTAGGCGGGCAAAGCTTGGTTAAATGTTGACGAACGAGTTTGACGATCTTCGCCGGATTTTGATTCGGCACGAGCCGCGATGTTATCTTCACCCGTGCCCATGACGGCACGATGGTTTTGCTTCCTTCACCCTGGTAACCACTGGTCAGTCCATTGATTTCCAATGTGGGCCGCGCCGAGCGTTGTTCGATCGGCGTATAGCCGCGCTCGCCAAACAATCTGGGCACGCCTAGAAATTTCTGATATTCACGCTCTTTGAAAGGCAACCGTTTGAATTGCTTTCGTTCGTAGGTCGTAAGCGATTCAACCTCATCATAAAATCCTGGAATCGCCACCCTCCCATTTTTGTCTCGCAACTTGCCGAGCAACTGGCAAAGCGCCATCGCGGGATTGTCCACCGTCCCGCCGAAGATGCCCGAATGTAAGTCGCGATTCGGACCGTGCAGTGTAATTTCGAACGCGACAATACCGCGCAAGGCATACGTCAGCGCGGGATGTTTCGGCGTCGGCATTCCGGTGTCCGAAATCACCACAGCGTCGCAACTCAACTCATCATGATTGGCTTTCAGAAAGGAAGCCAGGCTTTGGCTTCCCACTTCCTCCTCTCCTTCAATCACGAAGGTAATGTCGCAAGGCAGATCTGTGCCCGTTTTCAGATAAGCTTCGATGGCTTTGAGATGGGCGAGATTTTGCCCTTTGTTATCGCAAGCGCCGCGGGCGTAAACCGAATGACCTTCGATGCGCGGCTCGAATGGCGGTGATTTCCACAATTCAAACGGCTCTGGCGGTTGCACGTCATAATGTCCATAGATGAGAAAATGTGGACGCGGTTGGCCATTGCCTGATGACCCAGGTGTTTTCGCAATCACCACCGGATTGCCTTCGGTTGGATATAGCCGTGATTCGAGCCCAATACCCTGGCAATGCTTGACTAGCCACTCGGCACAAGCCTGGAGGTCTTGTTTGTGGTTGGGTTGAGCAGAAACGCTTGGGAAACGAAGGTATTCGCAAAGTTCGGTGATAGAGCGCGATTCGTTTTGTTTCAGATATTCAATAACAGCTTGCATAAAAGCGAGTTAGGCTAAGTCAATGCCGTGATCTTAACCAACGTGCCGAAAAGCGAAAGCTCGGAAGGGATGAGTCCGCCAGTTTGCTTCTTTGGGAGCTTCATTTTAGAGAGGAAAAAAAGATCACCTCGGATCGCTTAGGATGGGTGCGGATGGGCGCGGATCGCCAAAATGGTTACATGGGTGAAGTTGCCGTTCATATTGTTTGTCTTCGATCGAACTGAGCAGTCACGAATTTCACCAATTCCGGCGAATGTTCGCCGAGCGGCCTGGAACACGATCCCCTCACCCTATGGAAAAGATTCAAATTTTTCAGTGTTGGCGGAGGCAAGTTGCGTGATTGGAATGAGTTAAGTGGCCGAAAAACATTCAAATTTGACCTTTTGGGGAGGCGAGTAGCCGCCCCTTCAGAGGCAATTACGAATTCCGTTTCAACGTCGCGGGGCGTTGGTCGGGGGAGCGTTCGTTTGGCCAAGCGCGCCGGATAAGACTCCGCCCAGGCCCCTTAACAAGCCGCCAGTCTTTTGGCCCGATTGGTTGGTGCCGCCTTGTGAATTGGTTCCGCTCGTCCCGCCAAGAATTCCTTCCGCACTTTTCAGCAAGCCACCTGTATTACCGCCAAATTGCGAGGCTACGCCAAGCGCTGCTTTCCCGCCCAATTTAGCTAGTGCTAGTTTGTTGATGTCATTCTTGGGATCGCCGACCGTTCCCTTCATCGTGAAAAAGTCTGGCAACTTCACATAGGTCGCGTTCGTGGGCGTGTCGGCAGAGGCGAGGCCGAAATTTTTCGCGATACCGTGGCTCAAAGACACCGAGACGGGAACCTGGAGCGCGGAATTGGTCAGCACATCGGCCAGCGTAACCGTGCCGTGCGCGTCGGCTTCGAATGCGGCGCTTTGCACAACTGCCTTCTGCAAGTTCACCTTTCCGGAACCAATATCTCCACGAGCATCAATCGCATTAATCGGTGACTTCTCCAATTCGTTCGAAAATCCGCCTTTACCAAATGCCGCGCCAATATTCCCTGTGGATAATAATTCCGGAATTGCTGCTATCACGTTCACCAACCCTTTAAGAACCTTGCTGTGTACCTTGAGGACCGAGAGATTCAGATTGGTGGAGGTTACATCAAATTGGCCGCCCAGATTTTTTTGGAGGTTTGCTCCTGTAGTTCCCGCTCCGCTTACCTTCGCGTTCGCGGTTAGTGTCCCACTTATATCCCCTTTTCGGTCCGGTGCAAATGAGTTTACTAACGGCGCGAGCGGGATCGCTTGCGCCGCGAAGCTGGTATCGTACTTGTATCCCGGCACGCTCATGTCCAAATCCACGTTGGCATTCACGGGCGCGCCGTTCAGCGTCAGTTGCAACGGTTTGACGAGGACGTGACCACCGTCGATCTTCGTCGTGGTCTTAAAGTTTGCGATATCGACTTCCCGCAAATAGCAGTGGCCGATGTTCACTTCAGCAGTGAAGTTGCGGAGCGGTAATTTTACGGCATCGGGTTCCTTCTCGGCTACAGCGGGGGCGGGCGCGGAAGCAGGCGCGGGGCTGGCAGTTTGTTTCTGTGCGGCGGCGGGTTTTTTATCCGGCGTTTTGTTTTCTCCGGCGAACAGATCGTAATAACTCGTGAAGTCCAAAGAGTCCGCCAACAGCTTCAGATTGCCTTGAATCGCATTGGTGTCGGTCATGTCTATGTGGGCATTGAGCCGAAGCTCGTTTTTTCCACGCTGTGTCGGTGTCAGCGTGATTTGAAATTGCTTCACATCAGCGACCTGTTTCTGCATGGAAGCATCCACGGTCATTTTCGCTTCCAGCGGCGTCTCCGGAATTTGCTTTTTAGGATCGCTCACGACGAGGTTGGAAATTTTGAAATCTGCTTTCACCGCGGAATCGCCTTGTGGATTCATTTGAACGTTGGCCGTCCCATTAATCGCTATGGAAACGAGCTTTTTGTCCACGAGCATCGGCTCAAGGAAAGCACGCAAACCATCCTCGTTGAAATCAGTCAGTTTGGCCGTGAGTTGGGCCGCTTTGGTCGTGGCATAGGTCCCCGAAAGGTCAAAAGTCCCACCCGGTTTTCCATTTTCGGTGAGCTTGCCGGCCACACGATGGATTTGAATCTCCTGCGGCGTTTTCGCGACATCCAGATCCATCGTCGCTCCGAAACCATTGAACTGGTTTTTCCCCACCTTCCCCGTCAAATCCGACAGCGCCAAATTGCCCGTGATGGCCTGGGTGCCTTGCCGCTGGACAACGTGCGCCCGCAAATCGGCAGTGCCCGACGAAACGGCGGCATCGGGTTGGAGGATTTGCAGCAGTTGCCCAACTGCCGCCTTTACGTTTACCTGGAGATCCGCATTGTCTGAGGCCTTGTCATAGGTGCCCGCGCCCGAAACAGTTACCAATGGTTGATTCTGTTGACCGAGTTGCAGTTGATAGTCCGTCAGACTGAATTGTTTCATGTCCACCGCTCGCCCGTTTACTTGCAGCGTCACATTTGCCTGGCTCAATTGGTTGCCGCCCAGATTCGCCGTCAGATTCGCCACTTGTGAATTCAAACTGAACGTCAGTTGCTTTCCGGCCTGCTGCGAGAGCAACTGCATTTTCACATTCACAGTCCCCGACGGAGCGATGTCTCCGATGAACGGTTTCCAATCTGCCAGGTCCAAACCGTTTACCGCCAGATTCAACGTTGAATCACTCACGGGCGTCGAATTCGACCCCCATGCCAGTGTCATCGGACTAGTCAATGCGCCCTGGAGCAGTTGGTTTCCCTTTTGAGTTCCATCCAGGGTAAACTCGCGTAACAGCGCCGTGTTAGCTGATTGATAAACCGTCACATTGTATCGAGCCACCAGATCGAGAGTCGGCGTGGTCTGTTTCGCCTTGATCAATTGCAGCTTGCCAATCCCAACCTGCCCGACCGCCGTGATTTCTGTGCCGGATTTTGCGAACTGAATTTCATTCGTGGAATTCAACGTCGTCGTGCCGAAATCAATCCCAGTCGCGGCGCCCGCGAGATTGAGCACTTGCTTGTCGATGGCCAGCACCTGGACAATGACCTTGCCCTCCATCTTGTTCATGTCAAATGGCCCATTGACGCGCACTTCGCCCAATCGAGTGACTCCCTTGGCGAAATGCAGCGCGACTTGCTTGATCTCCGTCGGCGAAACATCGCAATCCAAATCGGCGCCCAGGCTGCCGAGTTCGCTGAATCCGCCCGCCGCGCGACTCACTTCAAAATGCGTGTTGCCCTGGATTGATGATGGCTTGAGGTCGGCTCCAAGCGCATAGGAGAAATTGCCTTTAATCTTCGCCTCCACCACGCCGTTCGTGCCTTCGGGCGGATTGCTTTCCATTTTGACGTCCGCGTTCAACGTCATTTTCCCACTTTGACCATTCTTTAGATCATCAAGCGTGACGTTGACGTGCGACAGTTCGGTGACATCCCGATTCCCATTCTTGTAAATTTTAATTTGCCGAACCGTCGCGTCAATTAACGCAACTTTCTTAATATCGACCTCCGGCGGTTGGGAAGGTTTGCCCGGCTGTTCGGCTTTCTTTTCCTTTGGTGTCTTCAGATTTTCCTCTTGGCCTTTTATGAGCGGATCGAGGTTGCTGGTGCCATCCGCGTTTTTGATTAGGACGATTTTTGGCGAATGGAGTTCTGCCAGGTCCACATGAATCTTCCCGCCGATGATATCCATTAAAGTATATCTGGCATGAACCTCCGGAGCGAAAATGAGCGGTTCATCTCCCGTGGTCTTCAATGTCAGATTGTGCAGAACAACTTCTTTGAATGGATGAATCGAAGCATCAGAGACGGTGATGTCCGCATTCATCGATTTGCTAACGCGCGGCAGAATGACTCCTCTCAAAAATGCAGAGCTCGTGCCGACGAAATAGACGGCAACAAGCAAAATGATGAAAATGCCAAATATCCAAACGACTGCCTTAAGTAAACGATGACGCTTCCTCGGCGGTTGGGGCGCCTGAGTTGTTTCGATTTTTTCAGCCATAAATTGAATCCCGGCAGAGGACGACGCGAGGTTTGCTGGTGGTTAGCCCCTCGCGCCCCGCCCTCTCGCCAGCAATATAATGCAAATTTGGACGCTGTCAGGATGTTATTGTTCAAACGTTCAATGCAAAATGAAAACCAGTCAGGCGGGCGCGGAATTGGCGCTTGCAGTGTCGCCGACAGACGGGCCGTTTCGGCGCAACCCTTTCAGGGTAGCGAAGGTCCGAAGTCTCAAAACCCAGGGTAGCCTCGGTCCTAGCCGGACGGGCCAATGCTCGGCAACCCTGGGCTTTGTGACGAAATCCTTTCGGGATTCTCTTTTGCAATGTTTCATCTAATTGCGCAGTGGCGCGCTTTGCAGTTGTCCGACGGATAAGATCGCACCCCCGGTGAAACGGCTTGCCCGAACTGCCGGTGGCAGTACTGTGAAGTGGTGAAGATTCTGTTCATTGGAGACATCGTGGGCCAACCGGGTCGCCGAATCGTGAAGGAATTGGTCCCAAAACTTCGACAGGAGCGCGGAATCAATTTGGTGATTGCGAACGGGGAAAACGCGGCTGGAGGATCTGGAATTACTCCAAAAACTGCCGCCGAAATTTTCGCAGCAGGCGTGGACATAATGACCAGCGGTGATCATCTCTGGGATCAAAAGGAAGTTTCGGAATTGCTGGCAAATGAAAAGCGATTCGTGCGTCCGCTGAATTATCCAACCGGAACCCCGGGCCAGGGAAGCGTCCTATTTCAAGCGGACGGTTTTCCGCCGGTTGGTATCCTCAACTTGCAAGGGCGCACATTCATGGCTGCGCTCGAAAACCCATTCCACGCCGCGCTCGCCGAAGTGGAAAAACTGCGCCAGAGCACGAAGGTCATCTTTGTAGATTTTCATGCCGAGGCGACTTCGGAAAAAGTAGCGATGGCGCGGATGCTTGATAGCAAAATCAGCGCGCTTGTCGGCACCCACACGCATGTCCAGACGGCTGACGAACAAATCTTTCCCGGCGGCACCGCGTTTCTCTGCGACGCTGGATTTACGGGGCCGCACGAAAGTGTCATCGGGCGCGAAATCGAACCAATCATCAGACGTTTTCTTACGAACCAGCCTCAAAAATTCGAGGTGGCAGCGAATCGCGTAAGGCTTCAAGGAGCCGTGGTAGAGATTGATGAAGCGAGTGGGAGAGCGCGGGCGATTCAAAGAGTGTCGGAGTCGCTTAGCTGATTCGCGATTGGCGATGGCTTTTAGCTATTCGCCTTTGCTTGCTGCGAGTTTGCTGGTTTATTAAGGAACAATGGCCAAACCGGTCAAATCTCAATGGGACTTTGGCGAATTGTTTGCTGAGCAAACGACTTCGGCGCGCGAGCCGGCTCCGGCAGCGCCGGCGCGGCCGCTCAAGCCCGCGCGAAAAGTTTTGTCGGTTACGGAACTGACTTCCCAGATTCGGCGCGTCCTCGAAGGTCAGATCGGCCAGATATGGGTCACTGGCGAGATTACTAATCTAAGGATTCAGAGCTCGGGCCACATTTATTTCACGCTCAAGGACGCGGATGCGGAATTGAGTTGCGTGCTGTTTCGCGGAGAATTGCTGCCCGACCGAGCCCTGCTGCAGTCCGGCAAGAGCGTCACGCTCGGAGGCGACGTAACGGTTTTCGAGCGGCGCGGCCAGTATCAACTTCGAGTTGCGTCTGTGGAAGCGCAGGGAGCCGGCGCGCTTCAGGCGGCTTTTGAGCGACTCAAACAAAAGCTCAATGCGGAAGGTCTTTTCGCCAAAGAACGGAAACGTCCGTTGCCGCGATTGCCGCAGCGCATCGGATTGGTTACTTCGCTGACTGGCGCAGCGATTCGCGACGTGCTGCATGTCGTCGAGCGGCGAAATCCGAGCCTTGAGATTTTTCTGGCGCCGTGTCGTGTGCAGGGGGATGGGTCGGGAATTGAAATTGCGGCGGCAATTCAATTGTTAAATGAGTTTGATGCGAAGAGTTTGGCGGGTGGAAATTCCGGACTGGATTTGATTTTGCTCACACGGGGTGGAGGCAGTTTGGAGGACTTGTGGGCATTCAACGAAGAAGTCGTCGCTCGCGCCGTTTTTCATTCGGTCCTGCCAGTTGTCTCTGCGGTTGGCCACGAGATTGATATTACGATTAGCGATTTTGTGGCCGACCTCCGGGCGGCCACGCCCAGCGCCGCGGCGGAGATCATTACCGAAGGCGTTTTTTCGAGCTGCCAATTTGTTGCGGAGGCTGGTGCACGAATTGGACAACTGGCGCGACAGCAAATGCAGCAGAAGCGAGATGGGCTGTCGCGATTCGGGCAGCGGCTGGATAGGTTGCACCCTCGCCGCAAATTCAATGATTGGTTGCAGCGACTGGACGATCTTCAAAGCAACTTGCAGCGTTGCGCAAAACAAGGAGCGAAGCGGCAACGAATTGCTTGTCGGAATCTGGCGGAGCGTTTGTTGCGCGTGCGTCCTGTAGTTCTTCTCAAGCAACGCCGCGAACTGTTGCGGCAGGAGACCGAGCGATTGCGTGAGCAGAGCCGTCACCGAATGCGCGAGTGGAAGAATCGGCTTGGGACCGTTGAAACACGCTTGCGATTGCTCGGGCCAGAACAGGTGCTTGCTCGCGGTTATTCGATTACGATGGATGGGGAGACTGGCAAAGTGTTGCGCGAGGCGAAAGCAACGGGGAAAGGCAAAAAGATTAGGACCAGATTGAAGTCAGGCGAGATCATCAGCACGGTGGAGTCTGGGGAGACCGGCGAGGTCATACAAAGTCGGTCACCAAATCCAGGAGGTAAAGCGGCATAGGGCTGCCGCACTCCAAGACCTGGCGGATATGGTTGCACTTGCGAAAACAGGCCAGCGTCGTGAAGTGCGGCAGCCCTATGCCGCTTTCGCTAACCGTGAGGGAAATATTGTCCCCGCGCTATGGAACGGCCAATGCCCGATAAAACCGTTCCGGATACAAGCCTGAATTTGTTTCGACAAAGCTGAATGGCGACGAGTTCGTCTGGAGAGAAAGCCAATTGGAAAGGCCGAGGTCCGTTGAAACTTGCACGATGTAATTGGAGCCTGCGCTGCCGTTAACCGTGAATTGAAATTGGCCGCCGCTCAGCGTGAGCGCGCTCAACGTTGCGGCCGCGGGCGGCGGATTGGTCGCCGAAACCGTCGCACCGATCACAGTCACCATATCAAAGCGAACTGTTCCAGAGCTGCCGTAAGTGCCGGCAGCGCCGACATAATTGGAATTACTTGTGTTCGCTGCCGAGCTTTCGAATTCCGCCAGGATGCGAAATGCGAATTTCGGATTATTATTCACTCCGACAAACGCACTGAGATTATTTGTCTTCGAATCGAATGTCGTCGCGCTGATGGTTGCCGTCGGAAAGTCGAAAAATGTTGTTCCATTGGTTGTATATTGCAGCCGCCCATATTTGCTGCCCGTATTGCTGACGCGTTCGTCCCATGAAACAACAATGTTTTCTTTGCCGGCCGTGCTCACATTGAACTGCACGCCGGCGGTTTTGTTTTTAGCCGTGGCTGCGGGATAACTCGTTGTGTTCCAGGCGGAGTTGTCGCTGCCGGACGACGCCGGATCGCCTGTGCTGCCGGTGGCAAAAGTCGCCGTCGCGCCGCCGATCAAGGCTGCGGTACCTGAGCCGATAGAGGGAGTGGTAATTCCGGTGGCGACATTCGTATCCGCAGAAACACTATTGAAATTCCATTGCGCGATTATCGTGGGCGTCCCGGAATTGACGCTCAGCATCGCATTTGAACTCACGATGCTCCCGGCAACATTTGTAACGAGCACCGCATAATCTCCCGTATCCGCCGGTTGCACATTCGTCCGCGTGTAACTGCTGTTGGTTGCGCCGCCAATCGGATTTCCGTTTAGACGCCATTGAAAATTCGGCGCGGGTGTGCCGTTTGCCTCGACATTAAAAGTAACGGTCGATCCCACGTTGGTATTTTGGCTCTGCGGTTGCGACGAGATTGTGGGCGCAATTCCCACGATCAACATGGCTACTGAACTCGTCACGCTGCCCGAATCGTTCGTTACGAAGACGGCATAGTTGCCGGCATCTGCAAATTGGGCGTTCGTGATCGAATAGCTCGTATGGCTCGCTCCGGAGATGGCGTTTCCATTGAAGCTCCATTGATAGCGCAGCGGGGCGTCACCCGTTGCCGAAGCTGTAAAAGTCACGTTGCTTCCCGGCGCAATTATCTGGCTCTGCGGCTGCAACGTAATCGCGGGCGCACTGGTCGAGCCGTTCGTCGCCACCCAGAGAATATCGAAATCCTTCAACACGGCCATGTGCTGCGCGTTGCTCGAATCGCCGAACTGCACCGGCGCGACATCGCTCAATGGCGTGTACACCCGTGAATCAAACACCAGCCCGTTCGAAAACGAATGCGATGGGAATACCGACGCACTCATCAAATTTGTGAAGGAGAAACTCGGCAGCACATAATCGTGAGGATGATTGCGATTTATGCTGGTGTTGGAATTCCCTCCCGATTCCGCATCCGCGGGTATTGGGTTATCGCTTAGGAAACTGCCGAATGTAGCCATTGCGGCTTCAGTCCGCGTGTCCGTGTTGAAATCGCCTGCCAACACGATCCATGCATTCGGCGGCAGGTTCGCTTGCATCAATGCCTTCAGATTCGATGCCTCAGCGGCTCGATCGCTGGCGGAGCTCGTCAACAAATGCACGCTGACTACATAGAGATCATTTGTGCCCGGCGGACGAATTTGCGCCCAGGCGTAGCCTCGGTTTGGCTGAGATTGGACCGCGTCTGGCCACGAGCCGGAAGTCACGATCGGATATCGGCTGATCACGCCGTTCGGAATATCACCGCTACCGAGGAAATTTTCGCGGAAATAGTCGAAATTCGTGCCGAACGCGCTGTCCACCATTGCCCGAAAATCTGAAGGCGTATTGTTGCTGTAATTGAATTCCTGAATCGCAACGATGTCTGGCTTTAGCCCTTGAAAGATGCGAAATGCAAATGGCTGATAACTCTGGGTGTTGCCATTCAGATTGGCGGTCATGACGCGAACGACGACGTTGGTCGTTTGGGCATGAAGATGGGTAAAGGTGAGAATGGCGGCGAAAATTCCGCCCAAACTGCGCGGAACGTGGAACGAATGTCGCATTGTGAATGGCAAGCTATATTGGCTCAAATGTTGGCGAACATCAATGCCGGGAAGGCGATCGTAATACCCGTCATGACCCGACCGTCGCATCGAAAACGCCAGTCAGGACGCGCCCGTTAGTTTTGAATTGGACCCAGATGCGGTAGTTGCCAGGTTCGGGGAATTCGTAAGGCAGGGAGACGGAGGAAGTTACAGCAATGGAGTGATGGTGATGCATCATGTGGTCCTGAGCAGTGTCAGGCGAGGGATCAGCCGATGAGGATTTGGTTTCGGTGGCGAGCTTGGTCTCGAAAAAAGATTGGGCAGCCATGGAGAAGTTTCCGGACGGATGGAGGTGGGCGAAAACCGAGCCATCGCTGCGGAGAATGGCTGCGTGGCAGAGCATTCCCATGTACGGCTCGAGTGGAAGTGGCTGGCCTGATGAATCCGTTACTTCGAAATTGAGGGAAGCGTCTTGTCTGACGCGAAGGGGCTTTTGGGATTTCCAGACGACCTGGGTGCCGTCGGACAGGCGATAGATGGGAGCGGCTGTTGCTGGCGCAGGGACCGTATCCGCGGGATAGCTGGCCCACGAATCGTCGGGATCTCGCTCGATTGAGACGCCGGCTGATTCACTGGCATCGGATATTGGAGGAAGCAGGATTGAGTTCGTGGCGGTTGAACTGACACCGCCTTCGAAGGTCAGATCGCAAAAAATTGAATAACGGCCCTCGGGTAAAGCCGGGACGGCGACTTCGAAACTGTGATCTTCTTTTCGGATGGGATGGAGGTGTGCGAAAGCGTCGCGGGTGCCCTCACGGATAAGAAAAAGGTGGATCAGCTTTCCGTGATCAGGGATCAAAGACAATTTATTGTTCTCCTGGAAAAATGTTTTGCCCACATTGAGCCGCAAGATTCTTTGCGCGCCATCGAGACGGACGTTCGCGGTTAGATCGGGCCACGCGCCCGCGAGGAGGTGGCGGCGAAAGGAATTTTCGTCGACCTTCCACCAGTATTTTCCACCGGCGAGGGCGGCGATGAAGATGAGGGTGGCAGCAGTTGCGGCAAGATAACCGTTGCGACGCTGCCGTTTTTCAGCAAGTTCGCCACGCGACAAAGCAGCTTCCCGCCCGGCGGCGGCGGCGATGCCGATACCTCCAATCACCAGAATTGCTGTCAGAAGCAACAACACCTTGCCCAAAAGGAAAGGCAGCGGCAGTTGGCGGATGGCGACGGAGGTAACCGGAATCTGGGTTGAGCCTTCACCCTCTTTGCCTTTGATTCGAACCTCGACACTGTAGGCGCCAAAGCTCATCAACCAGAGTTCGCCAGCATAAAGATTCGTCTCTCCCGTCACCAAACGGCCGACGTCTGGCGGTGGCGCGTTGGTGATTGCCGTCAGCGAATAAAGTGGCAGAAATGAAATTTCGACGGGTTCACTTGTTTGGACGCGAACGCTGATTTCAGCGCGGCCCGGCACGACGCTGGGCATGCGGATGGTGACGCGAGCTGGATACGGACCTACCATCCCATCGTAAAATACATCCGGACTGCCGACGTGAGCGTGGGCATAAACGGGCAGGAAGGCTGCGCACAGCGCCATCAGCGTGATCAAAATGCCCCTGCGCTTCATCGGCGCACCTTTCGCATCCAATTGCCAAAGAAAAGGCCTACCCAGGAACTTGCGCTGGCCAGGACCAGAGTGATTGCGATGGAGGAAATGGTTATTGGGTCGGCATTGGGTTTATTCGGGTCTAAGCGCCAGAATTGGGTTTGCCATTCGCCTTTCGGAAAATTGTAGCCGAAAACCCGATCGCCCATGAAGAACCAGTTTCTGGCATAGGGCGAGAGCATGAATTTTGAAAAGAACCATTGGACTGTGATAAGAATGACGAAGAAAACGGCCCCTAACAGAATTGCGAGAGCGATGCGCTGGAATTTGTCCCTCACTCCGGCCCTTTCCCCGTCGTAGGGAGAGAGGGAGTCAACGGCACCTTTCCCGATGACACTGGTTGTCTGGTACGATTCGCCGACTCTGCGCAGGATGAGATCGATAGCGAGCGCTGGAAAAATCAGCAGTAGAGGAAAGGGCAGCGCGACCATGTGAGTGACCGGGTTAAAAATGGGAGCCAGTTTGGGGTGAGCCGGGAACAACGTCAGTATCCAATCCATCACGCACATAAACGTCATGTAAACCGCAGCTACGCGCGTGGCAGGCCAGGAAATCCTGCCCGAACAAGACAATGCTACCAGGCGGGCGGGGTACATAAGGGCGCAGACTTTGTAGAAGAACGCAGCATGTTGCATGTTCGGGAATATGTATTCGAGCAGGAACACCGACCCCATCAAAACAAAAACACCGCCGGCAAAGACGAACATGCCGGAGCCTTTTGTGGATGATACATCCTGCAAACGATTTTGCCGCGACAGGAGCAGCAGCAGTGCGCCGACACTGATGCCGAACATTCCCAGACCGAGCACCGCGTGTGGCGGACTGACGATTTTGACATCTAATCCGTATGCGTTATGCCACCAGTCGTCGAAGGGGGCGGAAGTGAGCATCGCCAGCGCACCCCAGATTGTAACCCAGGCTCCCAGCGGTGCGCGCGCGCCGAACACGCTCACCGATGAATCGCGTTCGCCGGGTCCGGCCAAAAACGTGCATTTAAAGGCGAGCCACCCACCGACGCATCCGCCCAAAACGCCACCGAAATAAATAGCCATGTGGGCTGGAGTCCAAAACGTATCGCGCCCGACAGTCTCGTGCCATGAAATGTCCCAGGTAATGCCGATGGCGATGCTGCTCAGCGCGATGGTCATGAGGAAGCTTGGCCAAAAGTCACTGCGCGGGAAATCGGCCGGAGGACTCGGTACAGCAGGCCGTTCTTGCTGAAGAACTGGCTCTACCGTGCTGCTAGCGACTTGCCCCATAATGTGCCCTTATGTTATGCGCTGGAAAGCTGCGCGAGGGCAAATCTTTTGCGCAACGATGACACGCGTACGCAAGAAAGGCGGCCCATATGGGCCGCCTCGTGACAAATTGGATTAATCAGGTGCCGCTTCCGGGCTCAGTTTTCTCGCCAGCGTCTTTCCAGCCGGAAATGCCCGCGGAGAGATGCTTGATGTTCGTGTAACCGAGTTTCTTGGCGGCTTTGGCGGCGGCCTGGTAGGCTGTGCACTTGGGATTGCCGCAATAAGCGACGATCAAAGCGTTTTTGTCCTTAGGTAGGACACTCGTGAGTTTCGATTCGGTGACTTCGAAGTTGATCGCGCCTGGTATATGCCCGCTCTGCCAGGATTCAGTGCCATTGGCATCAAGCAGGGTCACCTTTTTGGCGGCCATGTCCGATTTTAATTCTTTAATGGTGATGTCCTGGAAATCACCGGCGTAAACCGTGGCCGTGAGACAGGCAGCGGCGCAAAGTGCGAGAATTTTTTTCATAACTGAATTATTTTTGATTGTCGTTATCGTGCGTTAATTATTTCGGACAGTAAATTGCCATAAAATAGAAAAACGTCTAGTCCAAGAATCAAATCTCCAATCACCTGTCCCATCATCCTTGGACCTGCTGAGTCATGCTGGCAAGAAGCTTTTCCAGCCCCCTGCGCAAGTCATGCTCCGGCTGCCAGCCAAGGGCGCGCAGTTTCGAGACATCCGCCACGACGTATCCTAATGGATCCACCTGCGGCGGGTCCATTTCTTTAATCAACTCTGGCCGATGCATCATCTGGCCAAGCGTTTGCGCGATCTCTTTGACTGTGATGCCAATTCCAGTTCCCAGATTAATGGTGCCTTCAAATCGCTTCTCCAGGACGGTCAGGAAAGCTGAAGCCAGATCTTCAATGTAGATGTAATCCTTTGTGCTATTGGGCGTTTTCAACTCGATCTTTTCCCCGCGTCCAAGTTTTTGGATAATTGAACTGCACAATCGCGCCGGATGTTCGCCCACGCCATAGGGATAAAAAACGCGCGTCCAGGCGAACCGAAAGCCGTTTTTCTTCGAATCGTCCTCCAGCGCCGCGCACAGAGCAGTCTTCCACCGAGCGTAAGTTGTCGCCGGTTCGATAGGCGTCTTGTCTTCCGACAGTTTTTCGTCGCTGATGCGATATTCGATGCACGTTCCGGCTGCGACAATTTGTTGCGCGCCAAATTCTCGCACGCGCCGGACAAACTCACGGCTCCAACGAAAATAATTTTCGTTCTCGGGCGATTCAAGATAGACGCCCGGCGTTGCAATCCAGGCAAAATGAACACACGCATCCGCTTTGAACTTTTCGATTTCTGGCCACGGCGGTTCCGCCAGTGTTCCTTTGAACCAGGTCATTCTTTCGCCTGCGTTCAGACCGAGAGGCGTTTTTTCGGTCGGAAGCATCATGCCGCCAATTGAATGCCCGCGACTCAGCGCGAGCCGCGAGAATGCGGAACCGATGAAACCCGTCGCGCCGGTAACAAGGATCTTCATGTCAGTTCCGGAAACTGATCAGGCACAGTATGAATGTCCAGCCAAACAAGATTTCTATGAAACGCGCTGGCAGGTCCTCACTCAGGTCGTGGTTTATTCTTTTCGCCTCCGCAATTATATCCGCAGGCATTACGAGTATTGCCATATACGACGTAACTTCATTAATCACAGCCATTTAGATATGGTTTCCCGGTCTTTTTTTCACCCCGGCTTGACACCCTTTGGTTCGAACCTATAGTGCGCTTGCCCTGAAGACCTCGGGGCTAAAAACGAACTTTAGGGCCACAATGCAAAGTGACACTTTATCGGATAGCGGCAAGGAGCCGCCATCGCGTAGTCTCCCCAATTCCCTGCACCCACAACGTTTGGAGCCCCGGCTTCGGCCGGTGAATGGCTTCGGGGAGCGCAATGGCAAACCTGCGTTTTCGCAAGCGGACGCACTGAAGCAATTCCACTCTGCCGGGCGCGGCTTCTGGAGCAATGTTCCGGATTCAGACTGGAACAATTGGCGTTGGCAACTTCAGCATCGCATTACCAACGTCGAGCAGCTCCAGCGCCTCATGCCGACCCTCACACCCGAGGAATTCGCCGGCGCAACGCTCGCCAATCACAAGCTGGCGCTCGCCATCACGCCGTACTTTTTCAATCTGATCGACCCGGCCGATGAAAATTGCCCCATTCGCTGGCAAGTCATCCCGCGCATCGAAGAAACCAACACTGCTCCCTGGGAAATGACCGATCCTTGCGGTGAAGATTCCCATTCGCCCGTGCCGGGACTGGTCCATCGCTATCCTGATCGCGTTCTTTTTCTCGTCACCGATCGTTGCGCCGCTTACTGCCGCTACTGCACTCGCTCGCGCCTCGTCAGCAACGCCACGGGCTACGACTTCCATCCGCAGTTCGACAAACAAATCGAATACATCCGCAACAACCCCGGTATCCGCGACGTGCTCCTGAGCGGCGGTGACCCGCTGTTGCTCAGTGACGAGCGCCTCGAACATCTGCTCAGCCAGCTTCGCGCGATTCCGCACGTCGAATTTTTGCGCATCGGCACGCGCATTCCTATTTTTCTGCCCCAACGCATTACGCCAGAACTCTGCGCGATGCTGAAGAAATATCATCCGCTTTTCATCAGCATCCATTCCAATCATCCGCGCGAACTGACGACGGAAGTCCGCGACGCGCTTGGGCGGTTGGCCGACGCCGGCATTCCACTCGGCAATCAATCCGTCTTGCTTCGCAACGTGAACGATGACGTCACCGTGATGAAAGCACAGGTCCAAAAACTCCTCATGTGCCGTGTGAAGCCATACTACCTGTACCAATGCGACCTGATCTCGGGCTCGTCACACCTTCGCGCCAGCGTTCGCAAAGGGCTCGAAATCATGGAAAATCTCCGCGGCCACACGACCGGCTATGCAGTCCCCCAGTATGTTATTGATGCTCCGAACGGCGGAGGCAAAGTCCCCGTCAATCCCGATTATATCCTCAGCCGCGATGATGACCGCATCATCGTACGCAACTACGAAGGCAAGGTCTTCGAATACCCCGAAGCTGCTGACGGCACACCATTAGTCCCGCGGCCAGCCGAAATCGAAGAACCTGAATTGGTCTGACAGGCCCCTTTGCCAGTGACACGGTGACCAACCAGCTCACCGGGCATACGCGCCCGAGACTGGAACCAATGATACTGGCGGAGGTGGGCAAGAGTCCGCTCTCACTGATCACACAACCGCGTTGAGGCCGCAGCTTTTGCGTAGCTGATAGCTAACGCCTCGGCTCAGGCAGCCCGGGCGAGTGATATCCGATTGTCAACTGAGAGGCGGTCCCGGCCTTGCCTGCGGCCGGATGGTTGGGCCGCATTCTCTCTATCTCAAGCACACGCAATTCCGTTCTAATTGTACTTGGTAGCATCAACGATAAATCCGGATTTCCTATCGAAATAGCACTTCGCCCAAATTGCATTTAAAGGGCAGAATATCTTGTGGAGTGTCGATGTGGAACAATATCGGCAAAGCCAATCGTCACAGTCTCTCCGGTACAGCGGGCCAATAACGGATTGGGGAACCATTATAGTGATGCCATCGTTGCCAATAGATCCCTTCCTATGTTCAACATCAAACACTGCCGCAAAAGCTCCCACATACAACGCCGCACACCCCGCCATCAATAGCATTAGTTTCCGAGCCATAATTCTCCTGTAGCCTTATGTTTTGCCGAACGATGCGCATCACTGGCGCGGGCCAGGAACGCCCGATTGAAACAGGAGCTTAATCCCGCGTCCAGTGCATGCGCAATGGTTAGGCCACATGTTTAGCATTTCCGTTTTTTGTCCCATCTGAACCGACTCCGTTACTTCCGCCGCTTTGCTCCCATCCGCGCTATCACCTCTGCTGGGACTCCGTAATCACCAAGGAACGTCTCGGACCCGGAAAGCTGCATGGCGTCACGTTGGATGAGGACGAAATGAACCCGCTCGGCAGCATCATCAAGCAACTGGGACCTGCGCGCGACCCGCTCGCTATCCCGAGCCGCGGGACCAACCGCACTATCGAAGGCTCTCAGCGCCTCAAGCGAACTGACCATCTTTTTGCACGCCGAAAAATAGACCTGACCTGCCTCTTGCAGAATTTCAGCGGCCAATGGGTTGTCTGGATCAATGAACATGACTGGTGCGCTCCATGCCGCTTAACGCTGCGGATGAGCCGCCGGACGTCGCAGGCTATGATAGCACAGGAGACCGAAGTCCGGGCGGCTCCATCCGCCTGGTTCGCCG
>Ga0193709_1000012_pt1 | contig 89814 bp, 80 predicted proteins | sample H3c2metaG_FD_160571 | JGI IMG/M metagenome (GOLD analysis project Ga0193709, IMG submission 160571) | Soil microbial communities from a riparian zone of the East river system, Colorado, United States - H3c2 | ecosystem: Environmental > Terrestrial > Soil > Riparian zone | place: USA: East River...
AACCTCAAACCTGTGGGGACGTTGGAATGCTTGTTTTTTCTTTTTCATATCTGCTCCTTGTGGCGCAGACGAAAAACAATTCCAACGTCATTTCTCTTGGCTGTGGGACGCTACTGGGAGAAAATTTCAATTTTTGAGGGGGGCCAAAAAGTTAAGTTAGGTAATGACAACAGTTTAATAGCGATTTTGGGTTTCAAATTTGGACGCCGAGCGCGGCGCGACAGTTTGGGATTGGGCCTGTATCGGTTGGTTTCTTTTCTTGTGCCGATGCCGGAACGCGGTATTTTTCCATTTGAGATTCTTCAGTCATGAAAACGTCACGTTCACTTTCGTTGTTTGGCGCAATTTTGCCCATTCTGTGCTGTGCTTCATTTGTGCCGCCCGCGTTCGCCTACCACGTTTATGTCACGAATGAAAAAGCCGGCGACGTTTCCGTAATTGACGGCGCCACCCGGGAAGTCGTCGCGACGATCCCGGTCGGCAAACGTCCGCGCGGTATTCGGGTCAGCGCGGACGGCAAGACTCTGTTCGTGGCTGTCAGCGGCACGCCCATATCCGCGCCGCCGCAACTCGACGCCAAAGGGAATCCGATTTTCAAGAAGGGCAAGGACGATGATGACGATGATGACAAGAAAGCGGACAAATCCGCCGATGGCATCGCCGTCGTGGACATTGCGCAGAAGAAGCTTTTGCGAAAAATCCAGGTCGGTTCCGATCCGGAACAACTGGCGCTGAGCGCCGATGGAGCACGGCTGTTCGTTTCGAATGAAGATGTTGGCACCGCCAGCGTGGTGAATATCGGCAGTGGCAAAGTCGAACACATCATTCCTGTCAGCCGAGAACCGGAAGGCGTCGGGACGAGTCCGGATGGCGCATTTTTCTACGTCACCTGCGAAACCGAGGGCGAAATTTACGTAGTGGGCACCGCCACTTACAAAACGATTACACACTTCAACGTCGGTGGAAGACCCCGGTCGGTGGATTTTTTGCCGGACGGCACACGAGCATTCATACCTTCGGAATCGGCAGGCCAATTGCACGTGATTGATTCCGTGAACCACAAACTGCTCAAGACCATTGCGTTACCCCAAGGCTCACGGCCAATGTGCGTGAAGGTTTCGCCGGACGGCAAGAAGGTCTATTTCAGCACTGGCCGCGCTGGAACTGTTGATGTGCTCGATACTGCCACTCAAGAAGTCACCAACACGATTAAAGTCGGAACCCGCCCCTGGGGCATCGCCATCTCTCCCGATGGAAAATTTCTGTATGTTGCGAACGGTCCTTCAAACGACGCATCCGTTGTGGACCTCAGCACCGAAAAGGAAATCGCTCGAATCAAATCCCCCGGCAGCCCCTGGGGAATCGCGGTCACTCTCCAATGATGAAGATTTGCTGGACGGTGATGCTCTTGGCGTAAGTCGGCTTGAATGCTCGCGCTCGAAATACGGTTGGTCCGGTCAATTTGATCGGCTCTTGATAAAGCGGATCGGACGTGGTCGGCGCGCTCCCATCGAGTGTGTAATGGATATTTGCCCCCTGTGGTTGGTTCAGCGTGACTTCGATAGGTTTTGCATAATTGCCGCCGGACGGAGAAATCGATGGCGGCGTCAGCACGGGGCGGCCCGGCAAACTCTGAACCCACTGCTCGATGAGTTCGATGCCGTTGCGATCCAACACCTGATGCGCCAGCGGCGGCATTTTGAAACCTTCAAGTGTTCGCATCCGCACGAGCGCGATGGAGCGCCAGATGTCATTGGGGGCAATAATCGAAGCGTTATCCATGCCCTCGTCGATAAGGACGGGACCCTTAATTAAATTTTGTTCCGCAAGACGCGTGTCATAACGCGCGTCAAAACTCGCCACCGTTCCGTTAGGGCGATGGCAATGCGAACAATTCGCATCGAGATACGAGCGAGCGCGCTCTTCCAGGGGACGAGCGGCGTCATCACTTTTTGCGAGTTTGGGATAAGTGGACAGCGCTGCCTCCCCAAAATGGGATTCAAAAAGTCCAATGTGATTCCAGGCGCGCAGTTCATTGTCGATAACACCGGATGGATAAACCAGATCGCGATTCAATTGCCGGGTTTTTACACCCAGAACGCCGCCGGCCATGCGCGTGTGACACGTCCGACAATCCTCGCGGCTTGGATAATACCACTGCTGAGTCCGCATTCCGGACGCCGTCGAAATTGCAATTGTCTCAACCAAATTTGTGGCCAGCAATTCGGCATCAGAATTGTCGGGGCGCCATTTGTAAGTGACGCCGTAAACGCCGCCGGTGCTGTCACAGACGAGGAGACGTGTCTCAAGACGGCGACGGACATTGGGTCGAGCATCATCGATGGGCAATTCGAAATGCTTAACGAACACAGTTCCTCCGGGGAACTTCCATTCGCCGGTCGCGGAAAATCCTATTTTTTCAGTCGTTCCATTCTGGCCCGGAACCGCGGTCCATCTGGATTTCGTTGCGCCGTCGGACCAGAAAGAAACGTTGAGATCATACGGGATAAGGTTTTCGTCAGGCGTGAGCGGTCGAACGTCTTTAAATGCGCCCGTTTGTGACAGCAGTTGGGGCAATCGTCCATCGACTTGCGAGGGCATGAGCAACCAGGGTTTGCTGGGCGCGTGCGAGGTCAGCCCGTAGGGCCGTTGGGCATCAACCGTGGGAGTAGCGTAAGACGAGGATGCCGCAAGGAACAGCATCGCGGCCGAAGTCATCCAGCTTCGCATCAAATATCTTAAGAGCGGAAACCTGCACACGATCCCATTATAGTCAAAAACGGGTAGCATTACACAAGTCGCATCAGCATTCGGGATTTGAAATTCGGGTGTCGTGTTTCGCTTCGCGTATGCATCTGGACCGTGAACTCGAAAAATGTCCGCCTCCTTACGTCGGCGCCGATACCGCCCCTGCAGTAACAACATAAATCGTCCCGCCTCCAATTCGTCCTGAGGATTAATCCGCTCCGGATTAGCGGTTGTTAGCGGTTCAAATTACTGCTTCTTTCCCTCCACGCGTTCCGAGGTCGGCGTAACTCCATGCTCACAAAATTTGACGATCGATGCCCTTGAAAAAAATATCATTTCCCCATCTGCCTGCTCGATTTCCACGTACTCGGTGAAAATGCTATACCGCTCGACTTGAAAAAGCTTTTTCATCCCTTTGAAGAGCACGTTTCGATAAACGACCGCTTCGCTTCCTTCCTTGCAGTACACATCGTATCGTTTGCTAAGATCAATCATATCGTCGGCAGGTTTTGCGACTCTCAGGATGGCCAAATATATAAGCAACAAGCTCAGGACGCCAACAACAAGCAAACCATAAATGGAATGCATGAGGTGATGAATCGCGGAGATTGGGAAGACTAACGCGCCGATGAAAATGGAATTGCGCAACTGCACAAGGGGCGGTTCGGTCGCGCGCCAGCGGGAATAGAGCAGGCATAACCAGAAAACGCCCAGGAACGAACAGATGTACGACAGAATATGGACTAAGCGGACCGTGGTGTAGCCCATCGGCAGGATCGGAATCCTCAAAAATGGCAACTGCTGCACCAACAAGCTATGATTGTGTGTGAAGCTATCCCAGAGGATATGCGTGGCTACTCCTATGATGAGGGACAGCAAAATGGCGAGTGGAGTTCCGGCAGGATGCAAGACGAGAGAGCGGAAGATTTCGCGATAGCGCTGAGGGAGCACTTTCAATACAGGCGAGCGCAGAAAATAAAATGCTACCAAAATGAACAAGCCGGCTGGGACGCCAAAAAGAAAGCCTTTGAGCGGGTGGTGAGCGAAAGGTCCTAGATCAAGCCGACCGAAAAAATAGCTGAGGTCAGGACTGACGCTGCCCGCGATCAGAGCTGGGAAGCTGAGAAAGCGCGGACAAAAGCGTTTGAACGGAATGATCGCAGCGGGGTGAGCTAGTGTGAACGGCATGACTGCAAAACGGAAAACAAGATTACTGTTCGTGGAATTTATGCTTCCTGGCCAAATTTGGAAATAGATCCGTGACTTCGGTTTCTCGCCAATCTATCCCTTTTGGCCTCTTAGGATGCGGCCTGGAACGAACAGGCATCTCGTCTCCAGTTAGTTCCTCGTACACATCGCTAGCGACTGATTCGTAGCCCTCCCCACTGAATGCGTTCTTTTTATTTACAGCCAATCTTTCAAGGACTTCCGGCGATTGCGTTACCTGTTCAAACACATCTCGCCCCATCGAAATAATGGTCGCGCGGAAATCAGAGAACATATCGTCAGAACAGCCTCCGCCAATAATATATGAAGCGGCCCAGAGTTCCCACGTGTAGGCCTTTGCCTCACATTGGCCGAAATGTGCGTCAAAGGACCGAACCTCTCTAGCCGGAAGTTTCCGCAGCTGTTTGCGGAGCAGCCTGCGTTTCGCGCTCATGCTTCCCTTGGAATCGCGACGGACTTCATCTATGATTTGCCAGAATTTCTTGTTCGTCATTGCTCTGAATTAAGAAATGCTACGGAAAGATGAATCGGAGCGAAAGACGCATTAAAGAGCGCACACTGTTCACCTCCATGCGTGTTTTGGATATTTACGCTGCAGTTCCTGTTTTAGCCGCGGATAGTGTTCGCGCCAGAAGCCGGCGAGGTCCTGCGTGATTTGGACGGGACGCATGTTGGGGGCAAGGACATGAAGAACAACCGGAACACGGCCCATGGCGATTTTGGGAGTGGTGTTGACGTCGTATAGCTCCTGGATGCGAAGGGCGATATAAGGCGGGTTGCCGGGTTCGTAGGAAATTTTGGGCGTTTTGCCGTTGGCAAGGTTTAGGCGTTCGGGAGCGTGTTTGTCGAGTAGTTCCTGTTGGGCCGGGCCGAGCCAGCCTTTGAGGATTCCTTTTATAGGTTTATCTTTGATGTCTTTGTAGCCGAAAGCGCCGTGGCAGATTTGCTCGATGAGATGACGGCGATCTTCGTCGTTGATTGGGGGCAAAGCCAATTCGGGGCACCATTGGCTGAGCAGGTTGAGGCGCAATATCCACTGTTCGGCGGCGTGGTCCCAATCGTTCAGGACAAGACGCCCAGCAATGACTTCTTCGGCGAGCAGTTTCGCGGCCGGATCAGCGGGCGGAGGATCGACGCGGCGCGTGCCGATGACGAGATCGCGGAAGCGAAGTTGTTCTTCGGCATAAACGCGCTTGGTCGTAACGTCGTAAAAAACCCGAGGCGCGGCGGCGATGTCATCGGGAAATAATTCCTGGAGCCATTTTTGTTCGACCACAGTTGCGAGGCTGAGAATGGTGTTGAGAGATTTGTCTTTGCCTTCGACTTCGCGGATTTCGGCGACGACGAGAAGGTTGCTGTTATGAACGACGCTTTCGCGGGCGAGGACGCCGCGCCGTTCATGGACGAGTTCGCAACGAAGCGTGCCGGAATCGATACGACGCCCGACGCGGTCGCTGAAACCGATTAAAATGCATTTGTGAAGCGCTTCGTCCTGAATTTCGTGAGGAACAACGTCGAGGCCTTCGCGTTTGGCGATGTCGAGGAATTGCTGAAAAAGTGGTCCAACCTGCCGGGCGGTCACAGCATGGATGCCGAGGCGGCGGCAGGCATCCATTCGATATTGGTTGCGCGAAGCGTAGGTCCAGGCGCGCATGAGGATCCAGAAATCGCTTCCGGCTTTTTCGCCGAGGAGATCTTCGCGGTCAGTGGCGGTGGCTTTGTCCACGTTGCGAAGAAGAAGGTCGCGTCCCTGGGTGAGCGCAGCGACGAGACAAGCCTGGTGAACGCAACCGTAATCCTGCGCGGCGAGGAGCATGCGGGCATAGCGCGGGTGCAGCGGGAAGGCCAGCATTTTGCGGCCAATGGGTGTGATGATGCTGGATACTGGAAGTTGGATGCCGGGTGGGGTTGAGCGGTCGGGCAAGTCGGACACGTCGGACGAGTCCGACCCGTCGGACCGGCTTTTCGCGAGCGCTCCCAAATCGGTGAGCAGCTCTTCCGCATGGGTGAGAGCATGGTCATCGGGAGATTCGAGCCAACGGAATTTGCGGAGGTCTTCAACGCCGGCGGCTTTAAGAGTGAGGACGACTTCGGAGAGGTCGAGGCGTTTGATTTCTGGCAATTCCTGTTTCGGGCGGTGGCCGTGTTCTTCTCGGGACCAAAGGCGCAGGCAGATGCCCGGAGCAGTGCGGCCAGCGCGACCGGCACGTTGATCGGCGGAGGCCTGGCTGATCTTTTCAATCAGGAGGGTATTGATTCCGCGATAGGGATCATAACGGGGAAGGCGAGCGAGACCGCTGTCGATAACACAACGGATGCCGTCAATGGTCAGGGAGGTTTCGGCGACATTCGTGGAGACGACGACTTTGCGTTTTTCGTAGCGAGCGACCGCGGCGTCCTGGTCATTGGGCGGAAGCTCGCCATGGAGCGGCAAGAGTATGAAGCCGCGTGACTCGTCGGTGTGACGGATAGCTTCGATGGTTTGGGATATTTCGAATCCGCCGGGCATGAAGACGAGGACATCACCTTCCGCCCCGGAGAGGACGAAATTGCTGAAGGCTTCAGCGGCTTGATCCCAGACGGGACGTTTGTCGATATAACCGGGATTGGCGGAATATCTGATTTCAACGGAGTAAGTGCGCCCCTGAGATTCGACGACGCGGCAAGGCTTCAGGTAATCTTCGAGGCGCGCGGCATCGAGGGTGGCGGACATGACGAGGATTTGGAGATCGGGTCGCTCCTTTTCTTGCAAATCGAGCGCGCGGGCTAGAGTAATGTCGCCATAAAGATGGCGCTCGTGGAACTCGTCAAAGATGAGAGCGGAAATGCCGGAGAGGTTTGAGTCCTGAACAATTTGACGAAGAAGAACGCCTTCGGTGACAAATCGAATGCGCGTTTGGGGACTGGTCACGTTCTCGAAACGGATTTGATAGCCGACTTCGCGGCCAAGCTCAGATTTGCGTTCGGAGGCGACGCGAGCCGCGAGCAGGCGCGTGGCCAATCGGCGAGGTTGGAGGACGACGACCTGGCCGTCACCGAGCAAACCGTGATTGAGCAGCATTTGCGGCACCTGGGTGGATTTACCGGAGCCAGTCGGGGCAGAAATGATGAGACGGCGGTGAGCACGGACGCCGGCGAGTAACTCAGCTTCAATCTCGTAAATGGGCAAACGATCCATTTTTTAGAGTGTAGAGGTAGCACTTGGTTTCGTCACGTCAGAGCGACGGAATCGCAGTGTGAAGGTACGCTTCAACTTAACCACCAAAAAGAGCAAAGGTAATTCTATCAGATTGGACTGACTTTCGCACCGAACAGAATTTTATTCGTAAGAACGCTCTACTGTCGGCAGTTCAATATCCTTGGGAAAATCGGCAAAGAATTCGTGATAAAAATCCGGGCTGAGATTGTCACCATTGGCAAATTGCCACTGGGAATCCGCGGTTTTGATACCAAGCTGGTAACTCTGCTGCCTTAGCTTTTTACCGGAAACTGTCATGACGGATTCGTAGGGAATAATTGCGTAAATTCGGGTTTTGGCGCGGACATATTGGTAAGGCTTTTTAGCTTTCCAGGAGAGCACAATGATTTGCTTTTGCTTGCCCTGCGCTGTGATATTCGTCGCTGCGGCGAGGACGTTCTCCTTACCGCCCATTTTTTCTACGATCGGCCCATACATGACCTCAACGGCATAGGAATAGTCGCCCGCCATGAAAGAGATCTCAAGCTTGTCCATTACAGAGGCAATTGCTTTATCGTCAGAGTTGTCGCCCCGGGCGTTGGGCGGTATGGTTCTTAATTCAGTGAGCTGCGCGGCAGGAGTAATTTCCGCGAACTTATCCTTCGTCATTTTGAAAATTCGATAGGGCGGCCCGATCTGCCCATTGTCATAACCGAATTGGGCCGCGTTCTCTGCACAGCAATTGTCTGATATCGGCAATATCTTTCGAACCGAATGGCTTGCGTCTCCGAGAACATGGGCGGGATTGCCGTATGAAAATGATGTGCCGAGAGAGTCGTTTGCAAGGTACATCGTCTCATTGTGGTAGATCATTATCACCAGGCTCGCGAGTGAGAGCTGACAAATGGACAAAAAGGGAATCAAAGCGAGTAGCACTATTCGCGTTTTTGAAAGCCCAGTTGTGATAGGGAATTGAATTGGCATCGAACTCTTTGTAACAGATGCGCTGGCTTGTGCAAGGTTGGCTATTCAGTTGAATGCAAAGTGGGTGATCAAATCTATTGGCAGACAGATCTGATCTTATGACGGACGATTACAGAAGGGTCGTAGGTACGACTTCCATGTCCTACCACGTCGCCCAGGTCTTTTGTCGGGAATCCGAACCGGCTGAGCAAGTCATTTTACGGGCGACGTGGAAGTCGTCCCTACCCCCAGCGAATCTGCGACTCTTAGAATTGAGAAATTTGGCTTGCCAAAGCGAAATCCGTAGTGTATATAATGTCTGTAATGACAGAAACGTCATACATAATAAATAAGAAAGTGAGGCTTTATGAAATCGATGCTGGCGGTAGTTGACGGCGCAGGCAATCCGATCGCTGTGATTTGGACGTACTTGCTCTATCTGGCAATCAGTGTGGCGCTGACGATGTGGGTGGCAAGGACGTTGCACAAAAACGGGCGGGTGTTTCTGGTGGACAGCTTTCTCGGGAATGGGGAGCTGGCGGATTCGGTGAATCATCTGCTAGTGGTCGGTTTTTACCTGGTGAACATCGGCTTTGTCACTCTGGCGCTGAAGTATGGCGACCGGGCCGTGGATGCGCAAACCGGGCTGGAAATCCTCAGCAGCAAAGTAGGGCTGGTGCTGGTGGTTCTGGGGATTATGCACTTCTTCAATTTGTTTGTGTTTTCGAATATGCGCCGGCGAGCGCGCAAGCCGATAGTTCCACCATTGCTTCATTCCAAAGCGGTGTGACGTGGGTCGCCCGGTTAAGAACTGACTCTTTGATTACGGTCCCGCTTGGGAGAGATCCCAGGCGGGACTTAGTGCTGGTTTGTGTGTCCAGTCAAAGCGCAGCGATGGCAGAAATCAGGACAAGCGAGGCAAAGGAGAGCGTCCAATTGTCGTAAATCGGGTCAAATTGGCCCCATTTTCGTCGTTCTCGACAGTGCGATGGCATAGTTAATGCAGACCATTATTTGGTGCGGGTTTCCTCTCCTGCACCATCTGAGCCGGGTGGCTGCTGAGGTGAGCACCACCCGCCTTTCATAGTAGGGTTGGGTTGGAGGCGGTTCGGGAGCCATAGCCCGGGCCGCCTTTTGTTTGTTGGCGAAGCCTCGCGCAACGAGAAGACACAAATTTCACGAATTATCACGAATTTAGACTTGGATTCGTGCAAATTCGTGAAATTTGTGTCTTCGTTCTGTTTGCGGCCTTTGCGCGAGGCATGCGCATCACAGCTGGCATTGCCACTGCCCGGGCAACCGACTAATTTTCGGAAAATGGTTCGGCTTGTACTATTTGATATTGATGGGACGTTGGTTCGCACTGGGGGCGCGGGCGTAAAGGCGTTTGCCAAGGTATTCGAGACGGAATTCAACGCGGTGGATGGATTCGAGCGCATGAAATTCGGAGGGAGAACGGATACGGGTCTGGTGCGGGAGTTCTTCGGATATCATAACATTCCGGCGACCGCGGAGAATTTCAGCCGGTTTTTTGAGCGATACGTTTTCTGGCTCGACCACATTCTGCGGGACAGCCAGACCTCTGTCTGCACAGGAGTAAGGGAGTTCATAGGCGGATTGCAGGCATTGTCGGAACCGCCGGTGATTGGATTGTTGACGGGGAATATTCGGCTCGGAGCAGAGATTAAATTGCGCCACGCGGGATTGTGGGATGTTTTCGTCACAGGTGGATTTGCCAATGATAGCGAAGAGCGGGATAAAATCGCGGCGATCGCGAAGCAACGCGGGAGCAGATTGTTGAATGAGGAATTGCGGGGAGAGCAGGTCGTGGTTATTGGCGATACACCGCTGGACATTCGCTGTGCGCGGGCGATTGGGGCGAAGGTGTTGGCAGTAGCGACGGGGATGGTTCCAATTGAAGAGTTGGAGTCGCATAAGCCGGATTGGGCGCTGAAGGATTTGAGCGAATTGGATGCTGAAGAGATTATCAATGCCTAAAGATGTCGAAATTAATGGGATAGAGTGACGCTACAGGCTTGCGAGCACGTGCCACGAAGCGTAGCTTCTTTGTATGAGCATTGAGGCGATTAAAAGCGAACTGCGAACCCTGCCTGCTGAAGAACGGCGCAAGTTGATGGCTTTTATGGTCGTGCTGGACGATGAAGAGCACGCGGATTATGCAGCCAAGCTTGCACGACGGATTGATGATCAATCTCCAGAGCGCTGGTTAACACCTGAGCAATGCGAGCGCGAGTTAGGGCTGCCTGACAGCTCCAAATGAGCAACGCTCGATTGCTCATTGCTATCGAAGTCTTCGATTTTCTTCGCGCGTTGTCGCGCCGAGAACAACAAAACCTGATCAAACGCTTTAGGGAAATTGCCGCTTTTCCTGCTAACTTTGCTGATTTTCCTGAAAACGATTCTGCCGGTCGAGTTCTCGGCGTTCATGTGTTTGGCAAATTCGCAATCAAGTTCTGGAACGATCCCGCTGATCGACACGTGAAAATCCTCGATTTGCATTTGGCTGACCGTTTTCGATAATTACTTCAACATCCGCTTCAAGGATGTTAATAAAGACCTCAGTCAAAGGCATAAATGAGACTGATCTTGCGAACTGTGGCGGTCAGTTTTATCGAAAACTGGTTATGGCCAAGTCGGATGTGTTGGCTTTAGAATTCGAACATGGATACCGCGTTAGTTGAGACGGATGGAAACACAAATACAATTGGCTGCCTGCCCGAACGGGTTGATAATCCTATCGCCTCGCCGAGGCAAACCCGGCAAAAAGGAGCAGGCATGAATTGGGATAAGTTGTACGCGAAGCGAACGCACCGAATGCGGCGGAGCGCAATCCGCGAGTTGCTCAAGGTCACGCGGCGACCCGAGGTCATCTCGTTTGCAGGCGGTTTGCCGGCGGCGGAATTGTTTCCGATTCCAAAGGTGAAGGAGGCGGTGGAGGCGGTGCTTAAGAGCCTGGGTGGGAAGAGCCTTCAGTATGGAGAGACGGAAGGCGTTCCGGAACTGCGCGATTGGGTCGCTCGCGAATTTTCGAGGAATGGAGTTCAAATCACTGCCGAGAATGTCCTGATCACAACGGGCGCGCAGCAAGCGCTCGATCTGGTCGGGCGAGTTTTCCTGGATGAAACTGACTGCGCCGTCGTCGAGAATCCGACTTATCTGGCGTTGCTGTCTGCGTGGCGGCCATATGTGGGAGAGTTCTTGGCGGTGCCGTCAGATGAACATGGAATGCAGGTCGACGCTTTGCCGGAAATTTTAAAGAAGCGGCCCAAGTTAGTTTACGTAACGCCGAATTTTCAAAACCCACAGGGAACGACACTGACGCGCGAGCGGAGAGAAAAGTTGGTCGCATTGATTCGCGAACATGAGGTCGCGTTGCTGGAGGACAATCCGTACGGTGAATTGCGTTACGATGGCAAACCATTGCCGCACTTGCTGGAGATCGAAGCCGCGCAAGAAAAGTCATCTTCATTTCCAAATCATGTTATTTACAGTGGAACCTTTTCAAAAGTGCTGATGCCCGGATTGCGCGTCGGTTGGGTAATCGCCGCGCCGGAATTGATCGACAAGCTCGGGATGGCCAAGCAAGCCGCGGATTTGCACACGAGCACGATCTGCCAATACACAGCGCTGGAACTTCTACGCCGCGGATTTCTGGACGAGTTCGTGCCGGTCTTGTGCAAGAGCTATGGCCAGCGGCGTGATTTGATGCTCGGCGCGTTGGAAAAACATTTTGGCACGAAAGCAAAGTGGAATCGCCCTGACGGTGGCATGTTTTTGCTCGTGACGTTGCCGGCGGAGTATGACACGACCGAGCTGTTGGCGCGGGCATTGCAGCACAATGTCGCGTATGTTCCCGGTGGAGAGTTTCACGTGAATGGCGAGGGGAAAAACACGATGCGATTGAATTTCTCAAATGCTCGGCCGGAGCAAATCGAGGAGGGAATCCGGCGTTTGGCGACGATTCTGTAGATGACGCCTGGCGCGAGGCGGCGGGGTGGGGACAACGCGCCCTGCCTTTCTTAAGGAGGTCGGCCGCACCAGGACATTCGTCTTGCTGCATATTGCACAGTCGGTTAACCATGCCGCGTGAATCAGGCTGGTGACGCTGCGGCTTCTTTGCGTTCCTGGAGGGAAGCGGCCTTCAAAGTATTTAGTTTGATTAGAAGTGGTGCTGAATTGAATGCGAAAGGTCGCAGTCGATTTTTGGCGGCGGCCATCATACTACTTTTAGGCTGCGTATTTTTCGTTCCAACCGCTTTTTACGTTGTACCCGGTTTTGGCTCGGAAGACAGTTGGCGGCTCACCATCAACAAAGCCCTCACGGAAGGTTGGAGCTTTGGCGAGCGAATCGTTTGGACCTATGGGCCGCTTGGTTTTTATGAGACGCGATGTCCATATGGAATTAGTCCGCTCTGTTTTGCGGGCTTTGATCTATTGGTTCTGCTCGTGTTTGCGCGGCTGGCGTTCGACGCGCTCAAGCTCAAGTTTGACGCGGCTGTGGCCTGGGCTTGTGTCATCACGCTCTTCACCTGCAAAAGGCTGATTCATGACCAGGCATCTTCGGCGCTCTATTGCGTGATCATTTATTTGATTATTCGCAATGTCGTTCAGCCGGGCATTTTTGCATCGACGGGCCTGGTTCTCGCGTCGGTGCTCGGACTTTTCGTAAAGGTGAATTTTGGGTTGGTGAGCGCATTCTTATGCGGAGTCATTTTCTTCGTCAAAGTGAGCGCTCGGGAAAGAGCGGCATTTCTCTGGCTGATGCTGCTGGTTGCGCAAGGTGTCCTGGCCTGGGCGCTCGCGGCTTTGCTCCACACCAGTTTACTTGCTTATGTGAAAAGCGCGCTGGCGATCGTGAAGCAATATGGCGATGGAATGGCCTGGGGCCCGTTGCCGGAATGGGCGCCGCCAGGATTTGGAATTTCGCACGTAATGGTCTGTGTGCTTTTTTTGGGCTTCGTGCTCGCAACTATCGCATTTCTTCGTAAACGCGGTTTCTCCAGGGAGCCGTTGTTGTATTTGCTGATTGGTTTGATAGCCACGTTCGTCCTTTATAAAACCTCAGTCGTCCGGAGCGACTTCAATCACAACAAATGTTTTTTGCTCGGTTTTCCGATAGTCACCCTGGCGTTCCTCGTTCACGCTCCAGAAACTCTTCGCTCGCTCTGGCGCTGGTTCTTTCTTGCCTCAAGCGCGTACGCCGGATTGCTGATGATCGCCGAATTTGGGAATTCCTTGATTTATTTGCAGCGGGATTATTTGAAGTCGTTCTTTCCAATCAACTATGTCAAAGGAATCAGGGATTATCAATCCGTGCGGGACTGGAATGCCTACACAAATTCAGTTCTGACGAAGTTTCCTGAACGCGCGGTCCCCGCCAATGTTGCGCAATTCATCGGCACGAATAGCGTCGATGTTTTCCCGTTCGAGGCAACGCTGCCCCTGGGGCGCGGAATGAATTTCCAGCCTCGGCCAGTTCCGCAGACTTACGTCGCCATGGGCAAAGAGCTCGAAAGCCGAAATGTTTCGTATTTGCAATCTGAGCGCGCGCCACGCTTTGTCTTCTATGTCCTCGGCGACAGAGCGTTCAGTCCTGACTGTCGTTATCCGCTCTGGGAAGAGCCGGTGGTGAAACGAGTATTGCAGGAGCGCTATGTGGTGCGCGGGGTCTTCAACAATTTGCAGGGAGCACAACCGGAGATGGAACCGAAAATCAGTTCCATTCTCGTATTGGAACGAAATCCTTTGGCCTCAAATCAAGAGGAAGAAGTCATTGCGACAAAAACTGAAAGAGCAGGGGAGGAATTCAGTTTGCCAGAGCAGGAGGGCGAGCTTTATGCTGAAATCAAAATCAAAAAGACGTTGCTTGGCCGATGCGTCAGTTTCCTGTATCGCGGCGCGCGCGTGGATGCGCGATTTCGATTGGCCGACGGCTCAGAAAAATCGGGACGAATTATTCCCGCCAATCTTGAAACAGGTGTGCTGGTGAATTTCTTTGTTGATGCCAGCGACCCTGAAAAAACGAAGAACTATCTCAGCTCTCACTCGCAAGGGAATCCAAAATGCGTCAAGTTAGGGATCGACTATCGGCACACCTGGGAATACCAGCGGCAATTTGAAGTGACCTATTTTCGTGAACGCGAGGCGAGCCGGTGAAATTGGCAATGCCCTGGTCCTGGCTCGACAGCCCTGCTTCCGATGTGAAAAATCCGGGGCCGAGGGGCTGCTTACACGCCTTGTGCTTCTTTGGCAAACAGACGGGCTTGTGCTTCGCGATAGCTGTGGAGGAACAAGGTGTTATCGGCAATCGCTTTTTCGATTAGCTGCTTGAACAGAAATAATTCAGAGGCATTGATCACGGCATGGACGCTCTGTTGAAAGGCCTGCATTGGCGTGAAAGTCTGGAACGAATTGCCAAATAGAATCACCGTCGCATGACGCCTCTGATTCATTGGCATCTGTTGAAGCGCTTGCAGAGTGAGATTCTCTTCAATGCTATTGGCGGCGAACAATTCCTCCAGGATTACAACTTGATAGCGCACCTGGCTGAAACGAATGAGGAAATCACCGTGCGTGGCCGCGGTGTGGACTTTGTAGCCCAGTTCGGCCAAAGCGGTTCGCGCCGTGTCCAGCCATTCGGGAGTGGAGAAAGCCAGCAGCGCCGGCTTATCCGTCGTGCTGATAAAGTCAAAGTTTGCCGACATGATCTTATTTGAGTTTTAGGGCAACCGGGCCATTCGGTATAGGCTTCTGGCCTTCTTTGTTAATTTTCATCCGAAGTGAGTTCATCGTCGTGGTGGATTCACCACGCGATTTCTTAACCAAATCGATGCCGCGCATGACCGGACCGCGTTTGGTGCAATAGAGCAGGGCGGACTCTTCGCTAATTTTGCCTTGTTCCCACGCTTCGAGCGCGGAAAAGTCAAATGTCCGCCAGCCGAACGGCTGGCTGGCTTCGATGATTTCGTAAAAGCTTTTGCCTTCTTTTTCGCCCTGGCGAATCGTTTCCTGAACGCGCAAATTCGAGCCCATGATTTCCAACATCGCATGGCGGCCGCCACCCATCTTCGGCACCAATCGCTGGCTGACAACCCATCGCAAAGTATCCGCCAAACGCATGCGAACCTGTTCCTGCTCCTCGGTTTCGAACATACCGCAAATACGGTTGATGGTTTGTCCGGCGTCGACAGTGTGCAGCGTGCTCAGCACCAGATGGCCGGTTTCAGCCGCGCTCAACGCGATTTGAACCGTTTCGCGGTCACGCATTTCACCGACCAAAATCACTTTCGGCGCCTGGCGCAGCGCGGCGCGCAATCCGCTCGCAAACATGTCGAAATCGGTTCCCAATTCGCGCTGGTTAAATGTTGCCTTGTCATGCACATGGATGAATTCAACCGGGTCTTCCAATGTGACGATATGGACCGCGTTCGTGCGGTTGATCTGATTCAACACCGCAGCCAGAGTGGTCGATTTGCCCGAGCCGGTCGCGCCAGTGACGAGTACCAGGCCAGTCTTTTCGAGTGGGATTTCTTTAATGATGTCGGGAAAATTCAGCCATTCCAGCGTTGGAATCACCGTATTGAGTTTGCGCAACACTATCGAGCAATTTCCCCTTTGCGAGAAAATGTTAATACGAAATCGCGCTTTGTCGGCGAGCGTATAGGCGGTATCGCAAGAACCGCGGCGAAGCAAATCGCCGATGTGCCATTGATTATCCCCCATCAGGTTCAGCGCGACCATCTCGGTTTGAAATGGTGTCAGCTTCATGATCGCCGGGTCGCAGGAGACTGGCCGGAGTTCGCCAAAAGACTCGACCTGCAACGGCTTATCCACCGTGAAAAGCAGGTCCGACACTTCCGGCTGGGAATCCAGCATCGCTGTTAACAGATAATCCAATTCTGGCCGTCGCATAAATTCAATTCACTATCGCTTTTCCAAGACTAAATTTCACATTTAATCCATTCGGCTCATTCGCCTATCTCACCGCTTCATCATCATCTTCCGGCGCGTGAGGGAGGAACGTCCGGAACTTCTTCTTATCAATCGCTTTGTCGTAAGCTTCTTCAGGCGAAATCCGCTTCATCCGCACATGCTCCATGATCGCGTCATCCAACGGCTGATTGCCTAATTTCTTGCCGACCTGGATCATGCCGGGAATCTGGTGCGTCTTGCCTTCGCGAACCAGGTTGGCGATTGCCGTCGTAAATACCAGGATCTCCAACGCCGCGACACGGCCTTTTTTGTCAATTCGTTTGAACAGGTTCTGAGCGACCACACCCTTCAAAGCTTCCGAGAGCGTCGCGCGAACTTTGTTCTGCTGTTCCCCGGGGAATACGTCAATGATACGATCGACGGTTTTTGCCGCGCTCGGTGTGTGCAACGTGCCAAATACAAGGTGACCGGTGCTGGCCGCCACAAGCGCCAATTCAATCGTTTCCAGGTCGCGCAACTCGCCGACCAGGATCATGTCCGGATCTTCACGCAGCGCGCCGCGAAGCGCCGAGGCGAATGACTTCGTATGCATGCCAACTTCGCGATGATTCACCAGACAGTTTTTGCTTTCGTGAACAAATTCGATCGGATCTTCAACCGTGATGATGTGGTCTTTGCGATTCTTGTTCGCATAATCCACCATCGCCGCAAGCGTCGTTGATTTGCCCGAACCGGTTGGGCCGGTGACAACCACCAGGCCTCGGTGCAGCATCGAAAATTTCTTCAGCACGACGGGCAGCGGCGCATCGAACTTCTCGAAATCCTCAAACGAGAGCACTTTGCTCGGAATCTGCCGGAATACGGCTGCGATCCCGTACTTTTGGTTGAAGAAGTTCGCCCGGAATCGTGAAATGTTCGGAATCTCGTAGCCGAAATCCACGTCGCCGGTTTCTTCGAACTGCTTAATCTTGAACTCGGGCGCGATCTCATAGAGCATTTTCTTGAGATCATCGCTCTCGAGCGGCGCATGCTCCACCCGCTGCAGTTCGCCATTAATTCTGAGCATAGGGTTGTTGCCCGACGAAAGGTGGAGGTCGGACGCCTTTTGCTCGAACATCAGATTGAAAAACGCATCGATTTTAGCCATAAACTCTGTATAGTCTTTCTCGCTGGTAGCTAAATCCGCACCATCTTTCAATCCGTTGACTCAACTTCTTGAAATAATTACAACCGAGATCAATAAACGAGGGGCGATCTCATTCGAAGAGTTCATGCGACTGGCACTTTATTGTCCCGTTTATGGATATTATGAAAAGGAAGAGGACACGATTGGCCGAAATGGCGACTTCTACACCAGCGTCAGCGTCGGAAATCTTTTCGGTGAACTGCTCGCCTTCCAATTTGAGGAATGGGTCGCGCAGTGCCAATCCGAGACGCGTCCTGTCCAAATTGTTGAAGCCGGCGCCCACCGCGGTGACCTCGCCAGAGATATACTAATATGGCTCCACGACCATCGCCCCGAACTCTTTCAACGCCTCCAATATGTTATTATCGAACCGTCCTCGATCCGCCAAAAATGGCAAGCGGACGCCCTTTCAAAGTTTACCAATGTCCAATGGCTCTCAGGCATCACGCGTCACACATCACGCATCCGCGGCGTCATCTTTGTCAACGAACTCCTCGACGCTATTCCCGTCCGCCGTTTTGGATGGGATGCCCATAACAGAAAATGGTTTGAATGGGGGGTCACGATGAAGAATAGGGAGCTTGCCTGGACAAGTATGGACCACCTGGGTCCCGCCGAGACGATATCTCCACCCTTCGAAATCAACGCCGACCTTCTTAGCGTCCTTCCCGACGGTTTCATATTTGAAACATCTCCGGAAGCAGAAGCCTGGTGGCAATCCGCATCGCGTGCTTTGGCTCGGGGCAAGCTTGTGACGATTGACTACGGATTAACCACAGACGAACTCATTTTGCCCGAACGAAAAGACGGCACCTTGCGCGGCTACTATCGTCATCACCCCACGAGCAATCTGCTGGCTAATCCCGGTGAACAGGATCTGACCGCGCACGTCAATTTCAGTAGATTAATGGCAGCAGGTGAAGCGAACGGGCTAACGACCGAGAAATTTGTAACCCAGGCGCAATTCCTCACACAAATCGCCGCGCCAGCCTGGAAAGGCGGAGCCGTTGAGCCATGGAGTCCCTCCCGCGCGCGTCAGTTTCAAACCCTCACTCATCCGGATCATTTAGGCCGTAGCTTCCGAGTGTTGGTCCAGTCTCGTGAGAGAACCTCATGATTCGAGATACGACTTGATGAATCTGTCGCTTTTATCAAAGCGCCATACGGCCGGACGCGTTTAATGGGAGCCGGCATCCGGCTGTTCATTGCCCCCGTCGGCGCGCAACTCGTAATTTAGAATTGATAAACAATAGGTCGCGGCGGTTTCGGTCCGAAGAACAAGCGGTCCGAGCGTGATTGGATGCGCGCCGGAAGCTTTGATTGTATCCAGTTCTGCGGGAGTAAAATCGCCTTCAGGTCCAATCCAAATTGCGGCTGATTTCGGCCTCCTGTCACCCCGCAGATAGGCTTTGGGATGTTTCGCGTCGCTCTGCAACGAGCCAACCAGAGCCAAATCAACAGGCTCTTTTTTGGCCATGAACTCTTTGGGCGTCATAGGAATCTCGACCTGCGGTAACCACGTTGCGCCACATTGCTTGAGCGCCTCAATTGCCACCGACTGCCATTTCGTCGCTCTACGAGCCGCCTCCTCTTTGTTGAGATGAACCACGACCCGTTCCGAAAGCAGTGGCACGATGCGAGTCGCGCCCAGCTCGGTAGCTTTTTGAATAATCGCCTCGAAAAGTTTGCCCTTGGGGACCGCTTGCAAAAGAGTGATGCGACAGGGCAGGGGGGTGGCATCTTTTCTTTCCCTCACACAGAGCCGGACTTTATCCCGATCGGATTCTTGCACATCGCACAGCAATTGGTGGCCAGCCCCATCGAGCACAGTGACACTTTGCCCGCGCTTCAATCGAAGAACATGCAATGCATGATGTGCCTCGCTTCCGGTCAGGAACAGGTGCTCTTCCTGGCTGCGTTCCGGAGGCAAGTAAAAGCGGTGCATGGCCGGTGATTGGTAATTTGTGATCGGTAATTGGCGATTCGCGATTTGTATAAAAAGCTCGGGACCGTATTTAAAGCGGTTGCGAGAAATGAATTTCCACTTCTCAAGGTAGCGCGGTGTCCTCACCGCGCCGTTCCGCGCCGGGTCCGGAAGTCACTGATTACCAATCACTTATCCGTAAACAAATTCTTCGCCTTCTCGAAAAAACTTTGCCGCAGCGGGCTTTCGTTGCCGTTGCACAATTCAGAAAATTCCTGCAGTTTTGCCTTTTGCGGGGCAGATAGATGGGTCGGCACCTCGACATTGATGCGCACGTGCAGATCGCCATGGCCATAGCCCTGGATATTCTTCACTCCCTTGCCTTTGAGCCGGAACATCGTTCCAGGTTGAGTGCCTGCGGGAATCTTCAACGCCGCTTTACTGTCCAGGGTCGGTACCTCGATATCAGCTCCCAAAGCGGCCTGGACAAAGTCCACCGGCACTTCACAAAGCAAATCGTCGCCATCGCGCTGAAAAATCTCGTGCGCTTTGACGTGCAGGACGACATAAAGGTCACCCGAAGGCCCGCCGCGGAATCCGGCTTCGCCGTTGCCAGCCGACCGCAGTCGTGAGCCCGTATCGACCCCGGCTGGAATTCGCAGTGGAATCTTCGACGTGCGCTCGCGGCGGCCCGCTCCTTTGCACGTTTTGCACGGCTTATCAACGACTCGTCCGGCTCCCTGGCAATGCGGGCAGGTCTGCGCGATACTGAAAATTCCTCGCGAACTAATCACCTGCCCGCGCCCGCCGCAAGTCGGGCAGGTCCTTTGCTGAGAGCCTGCCTCCGCGCCACTTCCGCGGCATACATCGCAACGTTCAGGTTTAGTGACCGTTATTTCTTTTTCGCAACCGTGCGCGGCTTCTTCGAAAGTGATCTCCATGTCATATCGGAGATCATCCCCTCGCTCGGCTTGCGTTGGGTCACGGCGACTGCCGCCAAACAGATCCTCAAAAATACTTGCCCCGCCAAACACCTCTCGGAAAACCTCGAATGGATCGTGGAACCCACCCCCGCGCCCGGATCCGGCCGCGCGACGGTCAAACGCCGCGTGGCCATACTGGTCATACAGCGCGCGTTTTTGTTCGTCGCATAGAACCTCGTACGCTTCACCGAGTTCTTTGAAGTTTTCTTCCGACGCCTTGTCGCCCGGATTCTTATCGGGATGATACTTGATTGCCAGCTTGCGATAGGTCTTCTTAATCTCCTCTATCGTCGCGCTTTTTTCGACACCAAGGACTTCGTAATAATCGCGTTTAGCCATGGTTCACTTCAGGCCGCGGCGGGGTGCTTGGCGACAACGACGGTCGCCGGACGAAGAAGGCGGTCGCGAAATTTGTAACCTTTTCGAAGCTGCTGCACCACCTGGCCTTCGGGAACTTCTGCGGTTTCCTTTTGTGAAACCGCCTCATGCAAGTTTGGATCGAACGGTTTGTCCGTCGCATCCAGTTCCTCGAGACCTGCTTCGGTGAGCGCTGCCTTGAGTTGTTGGTATATCATGTTGACGCCGGTTTGCAGCGACTGAACCGCATTGCCCTTGGCGGTGGTTTGAGCGGCAGCCAGAGCCATGTCGAAATTGTCGATCACCGGAATCAGCTTTTGCAACAGCGATTCGTTGGCAAATTTGATTGCGTCCTGTTTCTCACGCGCGGCGCGTTTTTTGAAATTATCAAAATCCGCAGTCGTGCGCAGCAAACGCTCCCAATGCTCGTCGGCCTTGGCGGCGCGCTCCTTCAGTTCCGCAAATTGTTCTGGCGAGACAGTTCCAGCCTCCAGTGCTACCAAAGGCTCGTCGCTCGAATCGGCCTGCGCTGCTTGCGTCTGTTTCTCATTTTCCATTTCTGTATCCTTCATGGGATTGCATCCTGCCAAATGTTCAGACCAAAAAAGTAAAGCATTATGGGTCGCAGAGCAACCCCGGTGTCTAACGGTGAAAAGTCTGACACGTCCAACATGTCAGACCGCTCGTCGCTACTTCGAAGACAGCTTCGAGAATTCAGGCAGGTTTCGAACCGACGCAAAACGAGGATCCGACTTGGCTTGAGCAATCATATCCATAGCTTTCGGATCTGTTCGACGCCGTTTCGCGCTCAAGTCGAAGGCATGGCGAAGAGCTTCAAGAGCATCCGGAGTTTTGTTGACTGTCGCCTTGAGTGCCGCAAGATCGTACCAGGCCTCGGGGGAATCCGGAGCCGTTTTCACGAGCTTCTCAAGCGCCAACTCCAACTTCTCGGCATTATGCATTGCCGCGTACTCCTGGGCGGCCAATAAAAGAGCAGTGGGATTCTGGTTGGAGGCGTTGACCACGGCGTCAAGTATTTGGATTGCTTCGGCGTTTTTCTGCAAGGCTCGATAGGCCTGGGAGAGTGAAATGGCGATTTCAGCATTGCCCCGGTTTGTTTGCACCTGCGAACTCAGTTTTGCGACCACCGATTCGAGCCCCGCAGTGCTGTTGATGCTCGAATAAATTTCCACCAGCGCGCGAAGCGCGGGACCGTTGACGTTCGGATTATTGAGGACATGCTCCAAAACTGGCAGCGCGCGGTCGGTCTGGCGCTGCGCCAAATAATTCCCCGCTAGCGTAAACACAGACTGAAAGTCCTCGGGATGCTCGCGCACGTTTTGTTCCATTTGTTCAAAAGACAATTGAGGTTGTCCCGGGTTCGGGGTTGGGCCTCCCTCGGCTTGCTGCTTGCGAATGTCCTGCAAGTTTTTGACCAGCCCCATGACCTGCGTGTTATAGGGGTCAAGTTTGAGACACGTCGAAGCAATGATATACGCTTCCTCGAAGCGCCTCATGCCCAGCAGCAGGTTTACATACCGAAACACTGCTTCCGGACTGTAGGGACAAAACGCGAACGCCTGTTTAAAAGCAAATTCAGCCTCTTTGATCATTCGCTGCTGAACCACAGGATTTCGATTATTCGGATCGCCGATGCGCCACGCGTAAATGCCACCGATGGAACTGCGCAATTTCGAAAACGCCTTCTGTGCCTGGTCATCACGAACGAACTTCCGGTCGCCTGTGAAACCGGTGAAATCACGGCGCAAGTAGATCTTCTCAATAAACGCCGCGATATTCGTCAGGGGGGTCTCATAGTCAATAAAGTCACCGCAAAGACGTTTCGAGTATTGTTTCCAGAATTCATGATCCCGTTTAACAACGTCTTCCGTCAATTCAGGCAGTGGCTGCCGATTAATCTTCATGATGACCCCGAACGGCGTCAGGTAAGGATACATCCAGTCCAGCGGAAAACTTTCCTCAACAAAGAATTCGTTCTTCGGGTTATGATCGAAAATGACCTTCGTCAAAAGCCCGTTGATAGCCATCACCGCCACTTGTCCGGAAACCTGAACTCGATTCTCGATGACGTGGACGTCTTCCCCGGGCTTAAGCTGGTTCACTTGCAATCGCCTCTGCGCATCCTGCAAATAATCCTGGAAGCACCGTTGTGAATCGTCAGGAGAAGGACAATAAATCTCTCGATCCGGATACACGCCGCCCAGGCTCCTGGCGATTTCTTTAGGATAAGCCTCTTCGAGAAGCAGCCGATTCAAGCGCACCCGAGTGTGCAGTTGTGGGTTTTCTTTTATGAAATCCTGAAGGTATTCCGATAATTTGACGTCTTTGAATCGTTCCGGCGCGTAGAGAGGCGGGATTTTTGACAGCTCTTCAATCTCCTTATCAAGCTCGTCCACGCGCTTTTTCTTTTTCTCCGAAGTGCTGCCTTCCTGATCGAGTGCGTCCCGCTCAGCCCTCTTCGCCGCAAGCTGGTCCTTGGTCTGAAGCTCGCGATCAATCAGCAGGTTCAGGTCTTTGATGACCGCGTTGAGCAGGCGTTTGTCATTGCCCTGGCCTGACAGAAGTTGCTGAGTTTCAGCGCCGAGGTTCGAATAAATGAACTTTGAGAGTGGATCCTGCTGGCTGCGTACCTTGGCGCAGAAACCCGCGAAGTCGGTAAATTCTTTCTCGGAGAACCACGACGTATAAGTCCGCCGGCGCTTCTCGATGCGATCCCCAAGTCCCTCAAAAACGTCATCCATCGGAATCAGCATGCGCGCGAAGAAATTCGTTTTATAGTTATCCTGCCGTTCCTGGTCCGAGCGCACCAATTCCTGAAAGAACGGAGGATCATGCTCCGCGCTGCGATTATATTGCGCGCGGATATAATTCAGGTACGTGCCGTCTGCGAGCGCATTTTGCGTGATGATATAAACGTCGCGACGGTCAAATTTCTGATCCTCAACCGGCTGCTGATCGTGTGGAACGAAGCTATCGCAGAAGATCATGTATGTGGGGCAGAATCGTCCCGGATCTGTGCCGCCAAAGAGAACCGCGTCTTTCGTCATCTCCGGATACAACGGTTTGCCGTCGGCCGCTTTGAACGGCGGAGTGAACATGTCGTGGCCAAACCAATAGCCGAACCAGTGATCGTGTTGCTCGTTATCAGACCAGTGCGTCAGAATGGAATGGACCGGCATGAGCGCGAATAGCACGAGAGCGATTCCCAATGGCGCGCGCTGGCGATAAACCAAAAGGGCCGCGACGAAAATCGCCGCCATCGCTATGAGCAACAAACCTTCGTAAATCGGCAATGCATACTGGTCCCTGGTCGTCAATGCGTGGCCTACAAATTTCAGGATGGCCGGCAGACCCGGACTCGAGCCCTGCCCGAAGTAAGTATCCGAAGTCAGTTCGGTGAAGGAAAATATCCCCAGCGCTATCGCTACCGCCCCGCCCGTCAGGCCCCATGACCGAAAGCGGGCATAATGGGTCGCCATATAGGCGGCAATCAAGGTGAGCCCATAACCCACCATGAGGGCGATTAAGGTATGCGAGGCCGTAAAGAAGACGCGAACCAATCCTTGCGCCTGCCGATCGGCCGGAGGATTCAGCAGAATCAGCAACAGAACGGCGAGAAAGAACCAGATGGCCGTAATACCGGTAAGCCACGCCCGTTCGCGCCGGTGCATCTTCAGGAAAAACAGGAATGGAACCAGGGCCAGCAGCGTGTAAACCCAATTGAACTCTTCAATGATGCCCGTGCCCAACATGCCCAACTGAGTGATGAATACCAGCGGATGATGAATCAAATCGCTCGGATTCGTCTTCTCATATTGCCCACGCGTGAACGCGTGAAAGAATCCTTCCACCGTCCGCGGATAGCCCCATTCCATCGGCGGATTCGTCATTCCAGCCACCGGCATGTAGAAATAAAATGCAGCGCCTGCAACCCAGCACAGACCGCAGCCAATCACTACCAGCCATTCCGAACCAAGCCTTCGTGTTTCCCAGCCGAACTTGATTAGTGCGGCAATCGCAACAAGGGCCAGGAGAAAAAAGAAGTGATTGATGGCCAAACCGGCGGCAAGCAGCAGCAATGAGGCCGCAAGGCAGGCATCGAGGCAAAGCTCAGGGAAAGTTTCCTGTGTTAAGATCGTGAACCAGAAATAAGTGAGAATTGAGACGATGCCGACGATCCAATAAATAACCAGGACCGCATGGTTTTGCTCCAAAGCTCCAAGCATCCCATTCGCTTTTAGAAGCAGCCCGCACAGAAAAATAATGCTGTTGCCCAGGAAGAGTGAGCGCCCCATGCGGAAATTTGCTGCGGCGATCGCCACTTCGATACCCATCGCCGCGACGATGAGTGTCTGGTGGTTGGTGAAGGATATTCCGTGGAAAAACAGGGCGTAAAAAAGGTATCGCCGCTGAAGCGGCGCATAAATCCATCGCAAGAGACAAAGCAGCACAATCATCAGCGAGGCGACACTGAACGCATAAACTTCGACAATGACCGATTGGCTCCACATGAAACCGTTGAAACCAATCAAAGCCCCCGAAACAAAACCCGATACCATGCAGATCGCGCTCTCCCAACGTCCAACCACCGCTTTCAGGTCTTCAATACCTTCGATCAACAAACTGCTCCCACGCGAAACGAGCAACCCAAGCAGTCCAGCCGCCAGCGCGCCGCCAGTGGCTTCACCAAGCGCTACCCGCCACGCGATGTTTTTGATGGGAACCAGAACGGTCCAAAGCCATGTGTAAATCGTCCACACCGGATATCCCGGGGGATGTGGGATACCTGCGTAAAAAGAGCCTGTCGCCAGCTCGCCCGAATCCTCCAGGGTCAACTCGGGCGCCAGTGTCAAATAATACCCGATCCATACCGCTGCAAAGCTGATGAGAAACGTCAACCAATCCGTTTTGCGAAACAACGGCGCGGGCTTTATTGGTCCGGGAGGCGGCGCGGGAGTTTTGGGTTGACCTGGTTGCGCTGGCGGGTTGCCGCGACTGGCCGGGTCAGAGCTTTGCCCGGCCGCGGACTGCGATTTGGCAGGCGGCGTTTTACTTTTGTCGTTACTCATTATTTCAGTACGCTTTCAAATGAAAATTCTGGGGGAGCACACGCGCCCTCGCGTGTCCCAACCGGAGCCCTTGCCAGTTGCGACTCCGCCGAGGCGGCGCTCATTTCGCTCGAATTACCCTAATTTCTCCCCTTCGATTCCGAAAGAGAATTGATACTAGAAGTAGAACCGCTGCCGTTTGTCCATTCAAAAGTATCCGATGGCAGTCCATTTTGCTCCCGCTGGAAGCTGCTGGGCAGGTAGGCCACCGCGCTTTGGTTGCTGCTCAAAATCAAAGCAATAAATGGGCTGCTCGCAGGCGACGCCATCGGCGCGCTGCGTTGATTTAACAGGATGCAGGTCAGGAACAAAGCGGCCGTCGCCGGCGCAAGCCAGCGGAATGTGGCAGGTGTGAATCGACGAGCGATCGCCAGGGCACTCTGACCGGCGCGCAAGAACGCCTCATGCAACGGTCCGAACGGAACACGCAACCCGGAACACGCCTCGCGCCCCTCGGCGTCTCCCGCCGTTTTCTCAGCGGCAAAAATCCGTTCCCTAAGTTTCGCTGACGGGCGACACGGCGCCCACGATCGCAATTGCATCTCCAAGTCGTTCATCTCGTTCATAACTTTCTCCTTTCAAGGAGGTTTTTAGTTTCTGCAGGCCATAACGATACCGGCCCGCGGCAGTATTCGGCGAAATTTCAAGCAACTCGCCGATTTCTTCAAAAGTGTATTCGTGCCAGATCTTCAACACGATGACCTCCCGCTGTTCGCCGGGCAAAGCCGCCAGGCCGCGCATCGCCTCGCGCTCGGCTGGGCTTTCGGAATCCGACCGCTCAAACCAACGCTGCGATTCAAACTCCCGCGCAATCCGTCGCCATAAACTCCTCCGATAATTCAACGCCCGATTGCGGAACGTTCGCACGCAATAATGCTCCGGTTTCGAAGGGACTTCGGACCGTCGCATCAGGGCAACAAAGGTTTCCTGAACCACGTCCTCCGCCTCACTATGGCTCAAGCCCAGCGCCCGGCCATAAAGCACCAATTCAGCCGCTTTGGCCTCATAGAGCTTTTCGCACCAATTCTCTTGCTCGCAAATAGTCACCAGTTCATTGGATAGACACCGCCCGCCTCCAATTTGTATAAACTATTATGGTGACCGTTAAAAGCGTTAAAATGTTTGAACCGGACCGCTATGGATATTGCGATTTTACAGACACTTAGGAAGGCTGGATTCGCGTGCCGTTAGCTCGCAACCAGTGGTGGGACAAACGGTTCTCATTTAATCGCATCACGACAGTCCCGTTTCACGGAACGGGGTGACGGGTGTTGGGTGCCACGTGTCACAGTGGTGAAGAGCCGGTGTGGAGAGGCGATTGACGGGTGGGTTGATGGTTGAAAGTTTGGGACCGCTCGACGGTTCACCAATCCCCATTTTGCGCCCGCTTCCTCCCATGCTATCGTCGAACATGCCCGACTCACGTGACCCGAGTGATAAGACGCTGCACAAGATCGAAGCAAAGGCGGTCGTGCCCAGGCACCGCACCCTGATGGATCGGCTGCTTTCTCCTTTCAAAGAGCTGTTCGGCCTGAGCCACGTGGCCGCCGTTCTCAGCCTGGTCGCCACGGCTGCGATCCTGGTGCTGGCCGTGTACTGGTTCTTTCGGCTGGCGCCGCCGCACACGCTGGTGATTTCGAGCGGCCCGGAAGGCAGCGCTTTTCAAACCAATGCCGTCAGATACCGCGACATTCTGGCTCGCAACGGCGTCGATCTGAAAATCCTTCCCTCGGAAGGTTCGCTCGAGAACCTGCGGCGCCTGTATGATCCGAAAATCCACGTTGACATCGCCTTCGTCCAGGGCGGGATCAGCAATGCGCCTCAAGGGAAGGAAGTGCTTTCGCTCGGGAGTGTTTCGTACGAACCTTTGTTGGTCTTTTATCGCACCAACACCACGGCAACCCTCCTTTCGGACTTCATAGGCAAACGGCTGGCAATCGGCCCTGAAGGCAGCGGCACGCGCGCGCTTGCCCTGGCCCTGCTCCAGCTCAACGGCGTCACCAACGGCGGCTCGACCATTCTCCTGGACCTCGAAGCCGAGAATGCCGCTGCTGCGCTCCTGGCCGGCACCGCGGATGCCATCTTCCTCACTGCGGACTCCGCGCCACCTCAATTGATGCGCAAGCTCCTGCTCGACCCGCAAATTCAGATGCTCGATTTCCCCCAGGCTGATGCTTACACCCGCCGCGTCAATTACCTCAACAAAATGGTGCTGCCCAAAGGCTCGTTGGATTTCGGCCGGGACATCCCGAACCGCGATGTTTATGTGATCGGCCCCACGGTTGAATTGCTGGCCCGCAAAGATTTGCACCCCGCGCTCTGCGACCTACTGCTGGACGCCGCGAAGGAAATTCATGGCCGGGCGACCCTGCTGCAACACAAGAACGAATTTCCCGCCCCCATCGAGCATGAATTCCCGATCAGCCCCGAGGCCACGCGCTATTACAAATCAGGCAAAAACTTTTTCTACCGGCACTTGCCGTTCTGGCTCGGCAGCCTGCTGAATCGCGTGCTGCTGGTGTTTGTGCCCGTCGTGGTGGTGATGATTCCCGGTTTGCGCATGTTGCCGGTGCTGTTCTCGTGGAAAACAAAACTGCGATTCCTGAAATGGTATCGCTCGCTCTTGCTGCTCGAACACGACCTGCGCGGCTCGATGGACGCTCCCAAACGCGCACAACTTGTCGCGCGGCTCGATGAAATCGAGCACGCTGTCAATCGCATGAAAGTTCCCGCCTCCTTTGCCGATCAATTCTACAGCCTGCGCGAGCACATCGCCTTTGTGCGTGGCCGTCTGGCCGAAGGGTGAACTTCTTTGCCCACGTGGAAGTCGTCCCTACCCCTCCGCAGTTGCAAGGACGGATCGACTGACGCAGAGGGGCATTCGGCATCGGACTTAAATCTGCCCGTCCGTGTGGCACGGCTACGGAGGACGGGTCTTGATACTCCTCGAGTTTATGGGGGATTCCATCACTTTTGACGCCAAATCATTGCAGCAACTCCCGCGATTTCTCCAATGGTTGCCGCTCCAAGCCAGTGCAAAAAGGGTTCACTGAGGCTGAATCCCCACAAATGAAAGCCTTGCAGAACGATGATGACAATGATCGCGGCCAATGATCGGCCAAAGGCTTTTTCCAAAAACCGGGAGGCGTGCGACCGAATTCTCGCGTCCGTTTTGGCCTGAATGAGAGTTGGTAAGTCTGGAACCCGTTCTCCTAAAACTTTCGCTTTGTTGCTCACACTCGCTGCGTTTGACGTTACGTTTGGCTTCATGATGGCGCAACATTCTCAGAAAGCGTCACGCCACGTGCCGACAGAATGGGTGCAGGATTCAGGAAGGCACGCCGCTATAGAGCACCCGTCCGTTTAGTTGAATTCGGCAGGTCAGTTGCAGAGGGGTTTTAGGCCACTCACACTTCGCGATCTTGGCATCCTGCGTGTTCAGTTGGATATAAGCACCCGTCCGGTTCATTCTGGCCCCTGTGATCAGTGGAAGCTTTTCGTTCGCCTTGCGCAAACCCAACCGCCCACGCATCTGCTCAATCTGCTCGCTGTCCAAATCCTCAGCGGTTACCTTAAACCCTTCCCAGTTAAGTAAACTGAACAAATCCGTAAGGGCCGGATCGGAATAGAACATGAAACCAGGATCACCACGGTGCCCGCAACGCAACCAGTTCGTCAGCATCAAATAGAGGAGTGGCCATTTCTTTCGCAGCGAGTCTGCCGTGGGTTTGTCAGCGCGTGCAGCCGTTACTAATTTGCCGTGCTGCTTCGCGATCATCTTTAACAAGCGGGCTTCATGTTCCTCGAACTGGCTCAACATGTTCGGGCCTTTCTGAGTAGCCGCGTCTAGCAGTAAGCCCGCACCCGATCGCCACATGCCGGGGAAAAGCATCCGATTCACGGCCTCAAATTCGAGCTTGGTCCTTGCCTGCTTGGCCCGTTCGATCAAATCGCCCCGCGCGTACACCTTGCGGACCAACTGGATCGCTGCCGAGAGAACACTGGCGCACGCACAGAATAGTTCCGGGTAACCACCGACCGTCAAAAACCTGTTGTTACTTAGCTCGCGCCAAGGGTTCGGGCACCGATCCGCATCGCGGAGCAATTCCTCTGGAAGGCCCTGCAAGATTTGACCAATCTGCCCAGGGTCTCGTGCAAGCACTGACGGAAGCGGAAAGAGCCAAGGATTTATCTCGTTCCAGTCGCGCCAGATTTTGCCGTCGGAATCTCGTGCCTCTTGATTAATCTTTCTCCGGGATTCAGGGCGTTTCATTGCGCAATCTTCCGCACCGACGGCGACCAGGCAAGGGGCAGACCTGTCAGGGGACGGGGCCAAGAAATACCTCACCGCTCTCGCTCGTGCCGAGAAAATAACCAGCACCGACGTCTTGCTTCTGTAACACCGTGCCAGAAATTGGAATCCTTTTCATGGTTGCCGGGTTCACGACGTTGCCTGTGAATAGTCCTGATAAAGCCGAGATGGTCAGAGTCGTCCTGTTGGTGCTGGTGACTTTGCTGTTCTTTCCGAGCGCGAATTGATTCGTGAAGCTTTGTGACAGGTTTCCATCTGCAAGCCAAAGTTCACCCGCCGCCATATCAAGCACCGGAACGCCGTTCGTGAATTGAAACATTGAGCCAACCGCGTCCGTCTGGTTCGTGAAACCGGACGGGTAGAGCTTTGCAGTCGGTTGCCCTAGCTTGGTCCAGATGGCAGCGCCCGCGATATCGCTTGTCGGTTGATTCGCGAAGGTCAGCCAGCCCAGAATCGAACCTTTATTCGCATACAGCGAAACGTATAGCGGCCACTGGCCCTGCCCGGATACCACGGCAGTTTGTGATACGCCGCTTCCGTCGCCCAATTTTCCTCTGAAACTTACCTTGCCAAAGTGATCTACCGTCACAGCGCCGAAACCGGCACCACCGGGCTGCGTCGAAGCATCGCCGCCGTTATGAGGCAGCAGCAAAGTGTATTTGCCCGCCTGAGGCGCGAGACTGGTTTTTGAATAGACGGCGCGATTTGCGACAAGTCCTGCCGTCCAATTGCCATCGCTCATTTGGCCGTTCAAAATATCCACACCGCCCGAACTAAAATCGAGGAGTATGGTGAGCGAGCTTGATTTAGAGAGCGAAACTGAGTTTGAGGCTAACCCAGTCGCCGAGAAGCCACCCGAAAATGGGTAAACGCGGCCTGCCAACTGAAACTTGGCGCTGAATTTTCCTTTAGCTGTTGTGGTTAGGTTGAACAATCCTGAACTCTGAAACGCGACACCGTTCGTATCGTAGAAGAGTCCGCTGTAGCTGGCAGTTATCGGGACGAAAGTGAAAGTAAACCTTGCCGCGTAAGTCGCGCCGCCTTGCGACACTACGATAGTTCGTGGATTCTGCGTATTGCCGTCGCTCCAGCCGGTAAATGTCCATCCACTGTTAGGAATCGCCGAAATCTGCACCTGCGATCCTGCGCTGATGTTTCCGCCGCCAGTCACGACACCGCCGTTTTCCGGGTCCGCAATTAGCCTAATGGGTTGCAAGGCGGTTGAGATAGACAAACCATCAATCCGCCCCCAAGGCAAGGTCACGCATTGAAGTTTCAAGTAGCGGGCAACTTGCACACTGTTCGTTTGAAATACGAGTGTATCATCAACCGACATCGCGACAGACTCAGGGGCAATCCTGAATGTGAACTTATGCCATCCGACAGTGCGAATCGGCCCCATGTCGCCAATGCTGCACTGTATCGGATCGACGGTTCCGCTGCACCCATCGCCAGACCAGGCATAGTAATGGTTCTCTGTCATCGGCGGAGTAGTTCCCCAGCCGCCATCCAACATCGTAAAGCCAGCGAACGGGGCCGAATTCGTGTCTGCCAACAGCGAGAACAACATGTACTGATACAATGGCGGATTGGGGCCGTAATCGTCGTAAAAGTAAAACTCTACATTCGTTGTGAGGTCCGGAAGCTGCGTCAAGACGTAGCCCTTCGGATAATTGCCCGTGAAAGCAATTGCGTTTGTCCCTTGGTAACTTGCGGAAGTGTTTTGGATCATCTCCGGCACTCCAAGCCACACAGGCGAAGTAGCAGCAGTCTCAAAGTCGTAAAACACGTCAGCCCGTGCGATGCACGCGGACAACATGCAGGCAACTGCAAAACTCATCCTTATGCTTTTCCAGCGCAAGGGTCTGAGCAGACCAAAAACGATGTTCATTGTCTTCATTCAGTCGCGAACTGTCTCCAAAACGGGCACAACGGTTACACTGCCACTGTAACAGATTATGAGCATTCCTTGTGCCCCGTAAAAGTGTCAGTCAATCAGTGATGCGAAACGGTCATTCAGAAGTAATTGTCATCCGGATAAGGATTGAACGATTACGCACGGGCGGGTTTTGGGCAGGTCTTTTTCACGAAGAAATCCAAATGCGGAAAGACTAAGGAGATTGATGGTTCATAGTTAATTGTTGATGGTTTACGACGGTGTCGATGGTTGAAAGTTGATGGTTGATTGGCTTTCCAAAGCCGACAGATTTTATGCTCCAGGGTTGTTCTTCGCTTCGCGAATCGTGGTGCGCAGAGATCGGAAGTTGGAGGATCCTGCAACCGCTTTCAGAGAATTTAATCACAGGACGCAGAGAACACAAAAAGGGTGAGATCGAAGAGGTCTCATGGCTGAAGCGCGGCATCTGAACATGGTGGATCGATTGATGGCGGATGCGGCGTTGCGCCGCTGACGTATCCTCGCAGCCACGGGCAGCCTCGCATGAGCGCATTGTTATAACGGATTTGGTCGGCGAAGCCGAGGCCGTCCCAGAACTTCCAGTACGTATCGCTCTCCGGACCAACCTCCTGGACATCGCGCCAGAATGCGTGCGCCTTGGCGAGCTCGTCAATGGCCTTCTTTACTCCCTTGCTGGGGTCGTCCGTCTCATAGACCACACCGGCGAAGCGCGGTTGGCGCTGACGCACAGACCTCAACCACGCCCCCCCATTCGTCTCGTCCGGCTTCACTTGCGAGCAGGCGTCCGGCTTCGGGAAGTATTCACCGTGGGGCAGTTCGTAATAGAGCAACGCCCGAGGGAACACCCGCGCAATCGCGTCGATTCGGCAATCCGCCTGGTTCGAGTTGTCCCAATCGGTCATCGCCACTAATACCTGCGTGGCATCGAAGCCCGCAGCGGGCGGGGCATCCGGGGCGACGCCGGCGGCCACCGGAATGAAACCGTTCGCCACGAGCGCCGCATAGGCTCGATTCAGCCGTTGTCCGTAGCCGGCGGCGTACTCAGCATCAACCGGGTAGAGGCCGTGATAACCATCACCGATTTCCGCGCGCGCAACCTGCAAAAACCAGTGGGTCCATCCGAGTTTCCTGGCCTGGGCAAAGGCGAACGGCCACAGCTCCTCCGGGTAGTTCGGCAGATTGACCGCCCACATCCATGTGCCGCTGACAATACCGCGCGGCACTTGGCCCTGGTCCCCACGGTTTCGCATCCGAAGTAAAGGGTCAAAGCCGTCAGCGTTGAAATGCGGCTTGAGTTCCGGCACGTCGCCGATGAACAGCATCAGGTCCGTCTGGAAATCCGTCAGTTCCGACCGCGTGAAAGTTCGCGGCGGCTGCTTGACCTGCGCCATCGGGAGGCTGTTATGTGGTGCCATCGATCGGAATGAACTGCACGCCGAGATCAAAGCGAGTGCGCCAAGCATGCCGAAGTGTCGTGTCTTCATCGTGATTTTATGATGAGATCAAATCCCGGTATCCGACCGAAAATACTGTGTCTGAAGCCATCGGGCCAGTGTCAGTCCTCACTTTTTGCACTCTGCGCAGCAAACAAAGAAGGGGTCAAAACCACAACAAGTTCATTTCAGGTTGATTTTATGGAGCCAAGAGCTGTAACGGGCCGTTCTCAGTATTGTTAACTCTCGGTTCGGTCGTGCATCGTTTGGGCAGACCTCTCTCCCGCTGGGACTTGAAATGAGTGGAATCTGAAATGAGGAATGGCGAAGAGAGTTGATGGTCCATTGTTGATGGTTGATAGAGCGAGGACGGGAGGTGTTATTTCCAGGCTGACGGCGGCAATGCCGATTCCTCCAACAGCGCGCAGAGTTCAAACGGCTCGGGAGCGGCCATCAGGTTGGCCAGGTCGTAGAACCAGATTAGGATCATGTTTTTAAGAGCAGCTGGCTCGTAATTCCCGCCTATTTTCCCGGTCACGAACCGGACAGATGCGAAGATAGACCAGCCGCCTTGATTGGAGTCGAACTCCTCGTGGTTCAGAACGAATTTTGCCAGGTTTGCCTGTTTGTTGATTTTGCTCAGGTAAGCGTGTATTGCGCTGGGCTTTTTATCGCGCCGGTTCACCGGCCTGGCCGCCAGCATCGTCCCGAGTTGCAGGTAATATGGATTTACCAAAACGTGACTGCGCAATGGCAAGTCCGCATGGAAAATCTCGAAATCCGTGCCCTTAAGATCCCTGACCGTGCAATCGGCGGCGCGAAATGTGGACTTGAGCTGTGCAAGCTGTTTGGAACTCAACTTCGGTCTTGGCATAATCGGATTCCAGCATGACTAGCCTTGTTCGCACAACCGTTTTCCTCATTTAACTTATTTAACCTATTCAACCCATTTAACTTCGGTTGCGGCCGACTTAATCCCATGTAACTCATGCAACCGGTGTAACTCATGTAACTTCTCCCGGAGTTCTACCGCCCAGTAGCTTCGCTTATTCATCTCCCCTAAAATTTTAGTTAGGGGTTACCCCGTAATTGTCCCACCCCCCTCCCTACAATTCTCGCCCATGAAGATGATTCAGTAATCAACAACAACAACAAAAACTCAAAACCGATGAAAACCGCAATCAAAACGGCGCCTGATATTTATGTCTTTGCCGTTTCAACTACCGTGTCGAGTCCCTTCGTTCTCTTCGTTCGCTTCGGCTCACCAACCTTCGTGACAAAATTCAGCGCGCCCTTAGCGACTCGTTGCGCCAAATTGCACCAAATTGCAGTCAGTTGCACCAAAACATTTTGCCTTGGGCCCGTTTTAGCGACCTGCCCCTCAACCGCGGTAAAGAAAAGTGAAATCAAAATGTCACTTATTTCACTTTATTACACTTTCTGACACTTTTTTTCTTATCACAAAGTGAAAGTCGGTAAAGAAATGGTAAAGTATTTGGCGTTTTTTGACCACCGTTCTCGTCACCAATCACTAATTGCGAGTTACCAATTACCAATTCCTACGATTCAACGCTTCAACGTTTCAACCTTTTAACATATAAAGAGCACGTGGCCTTTTTTGACGACGCCCGCGAACGAGTGCGCAACGCCAATGACATCGTCGATGTCGTCGGCTCCTATCTGCCACTCAAGCGAGCCGGGGCGAATTTCGTCGCGCTGTGTCCGTTTCATAAGGAGAAAAGTCCCAGTTTCAACGTCAATCCGCATCGGCAGATTTTTCACTGCTTCGGCTGCCACAAGGGCGGAGACGTATTCACATTCGTAATGGAATACGACAGCGTCGACTTTCCCGAGGCGCTACGGCGATTGGCTGACCGCGCGAAAATTCCGCTCGAACACGAGAAAGGTAGCGGCGGCGACCAGACGCGGCATCTCAAGGAACGTTTGCTGCAGATGCACGACCAAATCGCCCAGCGTTGGCAAAACGCCCTCGCCAACGAGGCCAGCGGCCAAATTGCGCGCGACTACCTCGACAAGCGCAGTGTTTCCGCCGAAGCTATAAAACTCTTTCGCCTCGGTTATGCGCCTGATTTATGGGATGACACCGTCAATTGGGCCAAAAGCAAGGATTTCGATCTGCCGTTGGTCGAGAAAGGCGGGTTGATCCTGAAACGCGAACAAGGCGACGGCTACTACGATCGATTTCGCGGTAGGCTGATGTTCCCCATTTCCGACGAGCAGGGCAGGGTGATTGCCTTCAGTGGCCGGATCCTCAGCGGCGACGAGAAAACGGCCAAGTACGTTAACTCCCCCGAGACGCCAATCTTCATCAAGAGCAAAGTCTTTTTCGGCCTGGACAAGGCCAAGCGTTCGATTCTCGATGCTGGTCACGCGATTATCTGCGAGGGCCAGCTCGATATGATGGCCTGTTTCATGGCCGGCGTGCAAAACATCGTCGCCCCGCAAGGAACTGCCTTCACCGCTGATCATGCCCGAATTATCAAGCGGTTCGCCGATGAAGTGGTCTTGTGTTTTGATTCGGACGCCGCAGGACAGAACGCCGCTGTACGCGTGTTGGACAGTTTGCTCGCCTCCGGCCTCGCCATCCGCGTTGCCACCGTGCCCTCACCACATGATCCCGACAGTTTCATCAAGGCCAACGGCGGGGCAGCTTTCAAGCAACTCATCGAACAAGCCGACGGTTTCTTCGATTATTATCTAGGCCGTCTTTGCGCGACCAATGATACGACCACAGACAAGGGCCAACTCGCGGTATTACGCGCTATGGCCGAGGCCGTCCACAAAACCGGCAATGTCGTTTTGATTGATACTTACGCGCAGAAAACCGCATTGCGACTGGGCGTCGATGCCAGCGCAGTGCGAACGGAGTTCAAAAAGTTTAGACGCAATCTCAAGGAAGAGCCAGTATCAACAGAAAACGAAACACTTCCCTCGACGACGAATTCAATCCCCGTTCCCGCGACTGAGAGAGCGTTGCTGAGATTCATGCTCACGAATGACGAATTATTGGGATGGATTGTTGAGCGATTGGATCTGCGTTGGATAGGCCATCCAAAGGCCCGGCAAATCGCCGATTTATGCGCCAGTGCCGTTCGCTCAAATTCGTGGACTGGCGCCACCGGTCTGCTCGATGCGTGTCAAGAAGAGGAAATTCGCCGATTAATCACTGAGATTGTTACCGAACCGATGAAGCTCGCCGACCCGGAAACGAAGTTGAAAGGCGACCCCGGCCACACTGATAAGCGAGGAATCCTCGAACGATTGCGAGACGATTTTATTGATGGCGAAATTGCCGCGCTGCGTCATCGGTCTAATCTTCCCGAAACGATCGATGACGAGCGGATAGTATTGCTGCGTCGGCAGCAGGAATTGCGGCAGATGAAGGGGTCTCCAGTCGGTTTGCTGCCAGACTCAGATTCAGATGCTTAGAGTGAGATTGATTCGTGAATTTATAAAACCACTTTGCGAATCGTGGCGAAAATTCTGCGAACTGCCAAATCCATCTCACTCTGATTCAATGATAGTGAATAACCGACGAATAACGTGGGGACGAAAATAAATAACTTAACATTGTCGCAGAATCGGAAACATGGCCACATTGCATCATGCGACCATCAACCCGTGTGACGAATCATTATGACTGAGACCGACACCCAGGCGCCCGATTTGAAACACGCCCGCCGCCGGCGTGAATCCAACGGGGCACACGGTTCGGCGCAATCGGTTGACCGGCTGCCGCCGCACTCACCGGATGCGGAACAGGGCGTCCTCGGTTGCATTCTTCTTTCCCCGAACGAATGCATGGGCGAGTGCCTTTCCAAACTTAAAGGCGGTTCGGATGTTTTCTACGATCTTCGGCATCAGACAATCTTTGATGCGATGGCCGAGATGTTCGACAAGCGGGAAGCCATCGATGTCATTACACTGCAGCAGCACCTTAAGGACCGGCAATTACTCGAGCAAGTCGGCGGCATTGCCTACCTGTCCGAATTGCCTGACGTTGTGCCCTCTTCGGCCCACCTCGATTACTACGTCAATATCGTTCAGGACAAATTCCTTTTGCGGAAAATGATCCGCGTATGCACGGACGTCGTCGCACGAGTTTATGAGTCCGAGGGAGAAGTGGACTCGTTAATGGATGAAGTCGAGCGCGACGTTCTCCGAATTAGCGAATTTCGCGTTCAGAGCCAGATCAGCACCATCAAGCAACTTGTCAATAAGGCCATTAACACCATCGAGGACTACCATCAGCGACAAGGCAAATTGACCGGATTGCCCAGTGGCTTCATTGATCTCGACAAATTGACCACCGGAATGCACCCCGGCGAAATGATCGTCATCGCGGCGCGGCCATCGGTCGGTAAGACCTCGTTGGCCATGAATATCGCTGAGCATGTGGCCATCGAAAACAATATTCCGGTCGGAGTGTTCAGTTTGGAAATGACTGCCGAGTCATTGGTCTTGCGCATGCTCTGTTCACGATCCCGCGTAAACCTCAGAAATGTTCGAGATGGCTTTTTGGCCGAGCGTGATTTTCCGAAACTGACCTCCAGCGCTGGAAAGCTCGCCAATGCTCCTTTGTTTATCGATGACTCGTCTGGTCTTTCGATTCTCCAATTGAGAGCTAAGGCCCGCCGCATGTTTCAGCAATATGGCATAAAGCTGTTCGTGATTGATTATTTGCAGTTGCTTCATTCTGCCTCAAAACGAGTCGAGAACCGCCAGCAGGAAATCGCCGATATTTCCGGAGGAATAAAAGCTCTGGCGAAGGAATTGAATGTTCCCGTCATCGTGCTGAGTCAGCTTAACCGCGAGATTGAAAAGGAAAAGGGAAGAACACCTCGTCTGTCCGATTTGCGTGAGTCTGGCTCTATCGAACAGGATGCGGACCTGGTCGGGTTACTATATAGACCCGCCAGCAAAGGGGACGATGATGAGCAGTCCTCCGAACCAGAAGATGCAATCCCGATTAACTTGCTAATTGCAAAACAGCGTAACGGGCCTGCCCAAATCGACGTCCACTTAACCTTCCTGAAGACCTATACTCGGTTCGAAAGCGCCGCCAAGATACACGACGGTGACGTGCCGCATCAGTGACATGAGAATGAAGAGTAACCTTTTCAAGCGGAATCGTTGTTTTCCGGGATTTTTCGAATTTGACAGGAGGGAACGACGGCAGAAGAAATGGCAGAGGTTAGGCCGATAATAAACGGGTAAGCTTAGACTTCCAAGCAGCGTGGTTAGATCTCAAATGCTCACTCCTCCCATAAACTGTCATCATCTGCGTAATCCTTGAGAAGCTGAGCACGTCTCTCAAGAAGAGGTGCCATCGTGGGCCATAGTTCTGGTGTGCCGATTTTCGTTCGGGGATGCTCCCTACCGCGTTTCATCGATTTCGCAACACTCCGCCATTCTGCGCTAAAGTGCCGTAGAGCTTCGCGCGGGTGATTACCAGAATCACTACTCATATAATCAGTCGGGAGATCGCCGCTAATTGGCCACCAGCCAATCCGACCTGGTACCTTGCGCGACTGGCTTGCCCACAGCGCGAGATATGGGTCAATATGAAATGCAGGCCACTCACCCACGCCTCCATGCTCGCAGCGTTGGGAAGAGAGGTAAGCGATCACCTTTTCGCGCTCTCGCTTAACCCACTCCTTTTCGTCTGGATATTTCCTCTTGCCACTCATGTCGATGTTCCATGAAATCAAGCTATCGAGGGAAGTCGGCGCGTCAAGGTTTCAGCCGGGTAGACGACCGAACCTCTTGTTTCTGTGGCGGTTCAACGCTTTTAACAATCACTTCTATTTTCTTGCCTCCATCTTTTTTGCACGATTCGCCGTTCTTGCGTCTCGGCTAGGCTTTCACCCGGTCGTCAATTCCATGATCCAGACTGGCGGTTTTGTGCTCCCGATGCCAAATTCAACAGAGGCGCAGCCAGCCCCGAATGCTTTCGGGGCCAGCGCAATTGCTGCGCGATGAGTCAGTTATAGCACGCAATGCGTAAAGAAACCATAAAGACCCGCGGCGGCCTCCAACTAACCGTCGAAACTCGCGGGGCTGCCGATGCCGTCGAAGTATCCATGAAAGCCCCGGTCGGCAAACGCTGCCTTCTCCATTGGGGCGTCCGGCACGACGCCAAAGACCAATGGCAGTCACCCCCTCAATCCTTTTGGCCACCCGGCAGTTCGTCCGCAGGCCCGACTGCAGTTCAAACTCCTTTCGCGAAACAAAACGGCGGAGCCGGCGTGGTTATCCATCTCGATCCCAGCTATACGTACCTCGATTTTGTCCTCTTCTTTCCGGACGAAGGCCGTTGGGACAATAACGATGGCCGCAATTATCAAATCGCCCTTGCTCGCTCCGATTCTGACAAGCCCTCTGCTTCCCTTTCGGACGTCCTCCGCACTCAAATCAAAGAAGGCGAAAATGTCTTTGAACGAACCTTCGATGTCGAAGGCCAATGGCAACTGGCCGCGGCGGTCACCAAACTCGCCGAGCGCTACCGCATTTCTTTATTGAGCAACGCGCCCGGAAATCTCGTTTTGCATTGGGGCATCGCCCGCCGTTCCCCCCAGGAATGGCTCTCGCCTCCCGAATCGATGCGCGGTCCGAATACAACTCTGTGGCAAAATAGCACCGCCCAAACTGCTTTCACCTCATTCGAAAGCTGGAATATTCTTCACCTTGAATTTCCCGAGGCTGAAGCTCCGCTCGGCATCCAATTCGTTCTCAAGCAAAAGGAGGATGGCGGACCTTGGTACAAATATCGCGGCGGCAATTTCTACATTCCGATCCGCTCCGGCATCCAGGAGCCGGTTGCCCTGGGCGCTTCCGAGTCGACACAACTCGCGGACGAAATCATCCGCTCGGAAATGACCCACAACTCCTGGACGTTAATGCACCGGTTCAATCTCTGCCATGAGATGCTCGACCGCGTCCGCAATAACGTCGACGGCCTGGCCTTGCTCTTTGTTTGGCTGCGCTTCTCGGCCATTCGCCAACTCACCTGGCAGCGCAATTTCAACACGAAACCCCGAGAACTCGCCCATTCCCAGGACCGCATCACTCAAAAACTCGCCGAGATTTTTCGCAATGAACCCGCGGCTCGACCACTGGCGCGATTATGCCTCACCACCGTTGGGCGTGGCGGCGAGGGCCAGCGCATCCGCGACGAGATCCTCAATATCATGCACCGCCACAATCTGAAAGAGGTGAGCGGACATTTCCTCGAGGAATGGCATCAAAAACTTCACAACAACACCACGCCCGATGATGTCGTGATTTGTCAGGCCTACATCGAGTTCCTCAATACCAACGGCAATCAGGATCGCTTCTATCAAGTGCTTCAGGAAAACGGCGTCACTCGCCAACGGCTCGAAAGCTTCGAGCGACCCATCCGCAGCACCCCGCAGTTCGTTCCACATTTGAAAGATGGATTGCTGCACGATTTTTGGAATTTCCTGAAAATTCTCAAAGCAAGTCATTCCGGAACGGACCTCGAAACGGCCGTGAATGCGGCCAGGGGTCAGCTCGATGGCGATCTGCAAGGTCTTTTGGGCTTCATTTGGGAAAAGCGCAACGATCCAAACCATTCGCCAGTCGAGCTCGTTGAGAAGCTCACCGATGCACGGCGGCGCCTCTCCAACCAGTTCACCAATAGCAGCGGGCTGCGAGAATTGCTCTACCTCGACCTTGCACTCGAACAGTTGCTCCGCGGCGTCATCGAGCGAAACAGCCACTTGAAGTTTCAGGTAAAACAATTGGCTGACGTAATTGCTCTCGTGCTGGAAAATGTCACCTTGACCTACGAAGACCCGGAATTAGCCACCTGCTTCCGTCATTGGGCGCGCCTGCAATCCCTTCCCACCTTTGATGCCGAATGGGCGCTGCACGCGAAATCCGGTGCGGACCGTATCAGTCGTGCGCTGAGCGCCTGGATCGACCGTTTCTACCAATTACTTCAACCCAAAGCCGAATACCTGGGGCACGGTTTTCAGTCCGAAGATTGGACCATCAAACTCTTCAGCGAAGAAGTCGTGCGCGGCAGCAGCCTTGGTTTCGCGCTCTCGACGCTGCTGCGGCACCTCGATCCGTTGCTCCGCAAAGCGGCGCACATGGGGGATTGGCAAATTGTCAGCCGCGGTCATGGCTCAGGCAAGGTGGAAGTGGTCGATTCGCTGCGGGCAATTCAACGCGCGAAATACGACGGCCCGACAGTTATCGTCACGGACAAAGTCATGGGTGATGAAGATATTCCCGAGGGTGTCACGGCAGTGATCGCGCCTGACGTAACTGATATCGTCTCGCATGTGGCCGTGCGCGCCCGCAACGCGCACCTGTTGTTTGCAACATGCCACGACCGGGAGACATTCGAACGATTAAAATCGTTACGGGGACATATCTTGCAATTAGACGTCAATCCCGGCGGAGACGTTATCATGCAAGAAACAGCCGTCGGAACGCTGGAACCGAAACAGCCAGAGCGAAAAGGCGAAAGCAAGCTGACCCTGGCCGTGAAAAAATTCAGCAAATATTCATTGGACATTAACGATTTCAACGACCAAGTCGTGGGCGGCAAATCCCTTCATCTCGCGCAGTTGCGCGGCAAATTGGCCGATTGGATTGAACTGCCTGAATCAGTCGCTATCCCGTTCGGCGTATTTGAGAAAGTTATCGGGCTCAGTATCAACAAAGATGTCGCTGAACGATACAACGACTTAATGAAGCAAGCTGAGATCGGCAGTGCCGAGGCTCTGGCTAAATTGCGCGAGACCGTGATGACGCTGCGAGCGCCAGATGAATTGAAGTCGGCGCTGCAACAATCGATGACGAGCTCGAGCCTCGAATGGCCGACGGATTGGGAGAAGACGTGGAACCGCATTAAACAGGTTTGGGCCTCGAAAGGGAACGATCGCGCTTTCCTGAGCCGTGCGCGAATGGGAGTTCCGCATGAGAGCCTGTTCATGGCGGTGCTGGTTCAACAGGTCGTGCCCGCCAATTACGCCTTCGTCATTCACACGGTTAATCCGTCTTCGGGGAATAAGAATGAACTGTTTGCGGAGGTTGTCCTTGGCCTGGGTGAAACACTCGTTGGCAATTATCCGGGCCGTGCACTGAGTTTTATTTGGGACAAAACAACGCAAAAGGCGACGATACTTTCTTATCCGAGCAAAAGCATCGGTCTATATGGCAGCGGGCTGATATTCCGATCGGATTCGAATGGCGAGGACCTTGAGGGGTACGCCGGAGCCGGCCTATATGATAGTGTTCTCCTGGACAAACCGCGAGAAGCTAATCTGGATTATACGCAGGAACCTTTGATTTGGAACAAAACTTTTCGGGAAGAGCTGACAATGAAGATTGCGCACGTTGGTCTCGAAGTTGAACGCGCATGTGGGGCGGCGCAAGATGTGGAAGGCGCGGTGGCGAAAGGGAAGTTTTATGTCGTCCAGACGCGTCCTCAGGTCGGACTAACCGAAACGACCGAAGCCCAGAGGGCGCCGAATCCCGCATGATTAGCATCGGCAACCAAACTTCCTACTGGGCACCTCGTCCGGCGGAACCGTTCGATTATGCGGTTGCTAATGGATTCGATGCTTTTGAATGGTTTCCAGATAAAAAGCCTGGGGTCGGATGGGACGACAATGATTTAAGTGCCTTAGAAAGAGAAAGTATCCGCGAAAAGGCGGGAAAAAATGGCATCCGTTTATCAGTTCACGCGCGGTGGCAGGCGAATCCATTGCATCCGGAGGCTTCAGAATTAATTGTTCGCGAAATCGAACTGGCCAAAGATTTGGGCGCTACGCTGTTGAATTTTCATTTGTATCATGAGTCAGGATTGGAACGGTATGTTGGCGCAATTGCGCCGTGGATTCGACAGACTGCGGAAGCAGGTTTGCAACTTTCGATTGAGAACACACCCGAGCATTCGCCGGAACAGTTCAATGAGTTATTCACGTGTCTGCGAGGGTTGGATTCAGTTTCCATTGAACACGTTGGCATGTGCCTGGATCTGGGTCATGCCAATCTCAGCGGGGCGACGCGGAATGATTATCTCGCCTTTGTTGATCGGCTGGGCCGCGACGTGCCGATCATTCATCTGCACCTGCACGAAAATTGGGGTGATGCGGATACGCACTTGACCCTGTTCACGGGGCCTGCGGAACAGAATGATTCGGGGATTCGCGCTTTTGCAGAGAGAATGCAAAGACGGAAGTTTTCTGGCTCGATTATTCTCGAACAGTGGCCGCATCCCCCGTCGTTGCTGAATCAGGCGAGGGATAAGTTGCTTGAAATGTTGGACGGCCAAAGTGTTCAGGCGAATCACGGCCCGAAGACTTCAGTGACTCCAATCGGCGCGGTGGAGACACCGCGCCCTGCCTCAACATCGCCGGTAGGGGGCGTTTCGCAGGCCGGGCCAGGGCTCCCCACCGCGCCGCAAGTTGCGAGTGGCGCCGAAGCCCGCAATTTTTTCGAAGCGCTGGTTGAAGGCGACAAACGGTCGAAGAGTTGGCGGGAAAAATTGGATGCGGTTCGCGAGCTGATCGTGAGCAAAGAGTCGGAGCTTGCTGACGAAGAACTCGTATACGTTGCGATTTATCTGAGGTTTTTGTCGGCGGGACAGATTGCTTGCGTAGAAGATGGCCGGCATTTCCGTCCGGGACATCATGCGCGAATATCACAGGAAATTCAGCAGCGGCTCGCGAAAGGCTCGACGCTGTCAAATGCTTACATCATTCGAAAGATTTACGCCGCGCTGCCCTCGTCGGCACAAGCTTTTCAAAGGGCGGAGCCGCTAACGCGGATTCGTGATATCGCGCACCGAAACGATATGCCCTCGGACCTGAAGCGAGAGATTAAGACGACGCTTCAGAATAAGCTGCATCGGTGCGCGGGACCGGAGGATTTGGAGACATCGACCAGGCTGCTGGAACGAATCACAGCTCCGGGCGCGAATTACTCGCCCGACTTTGTTGAGCAATTTCGAATTTTTCACGAAGAGCTAAAGGAATTCTTCAATGCACGATCGTTGGATGAGAGGCTGAACGGGCTGATCCCGGCGGTCGGTTCTGAAGAAGGCAAACTGATTCGTTCATTTGTGAATCAAAAATCACAAAACGGATTCGCGGCACAACTTTTGGCTCTTAAGAGCTTAACTGAACTCCGCGATTCTTTTGGATCGGAGATTCAAAAACAATCGAATGACAATCATCAGGATTTGATCCTTGCGGACATCGGATTGGAAGACTTTGCGTTCGTGCTGCTGAGCCAGTTGATAAACGGATTCGAATCGGCGGAGCCGAGGAGGAGCGCGATGGAATTGCTCGAACCGCTTGGGCTCATCATTCGCAACCTTGTATTAAGCGGAATTTCGCCGGACGAGTGCGAAGCAATAAGTGCGGAGCTAAACGCATGGCGGGCGAATTTTGATGCAGGAGACAGGGAACAATTGCTGCGCATGAAAGCGACGATTGAGCGCTGCCGTCGGCTGGCCGAGTCCTTCTCCGAGTGCGTGATTGCGTTGCTCGTTTCGGGAGCGGAGCAATTGGGGCGGGCCTTGGGTGTGGCTGAGCATGCAATTCGGGTTTTTTGCGAGGCAGAAATTCGGAGTCATTTGATATTCCAACTGTCGAAAATGGCTTCGCTCTTGTTGCGACGGCTTCGCGAGGCGTTGCAGCTGCCGGGTTGGGATGTCCTGGTGAGTGGCAGGGCTTTGGGCCGGGTGAAGGTTTTGGAGCGGCTTGACGGGTTAGGTGAGAACGGTTCGGAGCCGGTGATTGCGATTTTGAAAAGGGCAGAGGGCGACGAGGATATTCCAAAGGCTGTAAGAGGGATTTTGCTGGCGCACGAAATCCCGCATCTGTCGCATTTAGGAGTTCGCGCGCGCCAGGCCGGAGTGGTGTTTGTGGGCGTTGAAGACACCGGGAATTTGGACGCGCTGAAGAAATTGAATGACCAAATCATTCGTCTGGACGCAACCCCTGACAAGGTAGAGTGGATGACAACTCATGGAAACGAATTAGGAGAGGCAGCCGTAAGCCTAAATATTCATCGGGATCGTGTGAACAAAATCAACGCTGTTTCCTTGCGTGAAGGAGCGCCTTCAATTGTCTCGGTCGAGCACGTGACGATTGAGATGGGAGGGCAAAAGGCTTTTAGCCTGCGCAAGTTGATGGAGCTGAGTTCAAACAGCGCGGCGGGTTTTTCGGTGCCGCCAGCGGTGATCATCCCGTTTGGGGTAATGGAGAAAATTCTGTCGGCAAACAAACTGAATGCGGATTATCGCAGGCTGGCGCAAGCGTTCGACGGAATCTCAGTTGAGAAATTGGAGGCAGCAACGGAGCGCCTGCAAAAGCTAATCGAACAAGTTCAAGTGCCCGAGGAGATTACCTCCGCTATCGCCAGGACCGATCATAACGACGACAGGTTGATGGTTCGTTCCAGCGCGAATTGTGAGGATTTGGAGGATTTTGCGGGCGCGGGGCTGTACGAATCCGTTGCAAACGTAACGTCAAAGGATGTCGCTTCGGCGGTGCGACGAGTTTGGTCATCGCTGTGGACGCGGCAGGCGGTGATGAGCCGCCGGCAAGCGGGAATTCCACAGGAGCAAGCGCAAATGGCGGTGATTGTTCAGCAAATGATCGCTCCGGAATATTCATTCGTTTTGCACACGGCAAATCCGCTCAGTCGTAGTGCGGAGGAAGTTTACGCCGAGATTGCGGTCGGCCTTGGCGAAACGCTGGCATCGGCCGCGGCGCGGGGCACGCCTTATCGACTCGTATGCAACAAAAAGTCCGGAGAAGTGCAAACGCTCGCCTTTGCAAATTTCAGTCATGCGCTGCGAGCGGATGCGAAGGGCGGAGTCGGCCGCGAGTTGTTGGATTATTCGCGCATCTCGTTGACACGCGAGGCTGATTCGCGACGAGATTTAGGCCGACAACTCGCGGCGATTGGGAGCCGCATCGAAGAAAATGTTGGGAAAGCACAGGACGTCGAGGGAGCAATCATGGGGAACAAGATATTTCTCGTTCAATCGCGGCCGCAGCAAGGTTTATGACGCTGGGCCTGTTTGAAAAGCGAATCGAGGGCGATGACGCCCTGATGGAATTGGCCCGGCTGCGATTTCAACAAGCCAGGATGGGAGCCGAAATGCACGCGGCGACGCCGGAACAGTTGGAGGGAGTGATGCGATTTCGACCCTCCGTCGTCGAAGTCACTACGGAGGGCAGGCCCGCGACTGATTTGCCCGTTATGGTGCATTTGCCGAGGCACTTTAATTTGTTGAATGAGGAAAATCGAAACCGGATCGCGGACATGGCGTCGGCGTTTGCGGGGAGGGTGTATGGCATGGTGATGCATGATCATCCGGACCTGGTGTCGCGGTCAGGCGAATTTTTAAGGGCCGCGGAAGCGATGCAGTCTCGATTGGCGCAGATTCGCGCTGGTCCGATTTTGTTTGTTGAATATGCCGCCGGTTTGGAGCCGCGCATGTTTGCTAGATTTTTTGAATCGATTCGTAAATTGACTCAGATCAGCGCCTGTATTGATATCGGTCACGTAGGCATCAAGCGCGCAAGGAACACTTATGCGAGCATGCACCCGGGAGAGGATGTTTGCGCGCTGAAAAATCAGCCATCGAGAATTCCGGAATTGATTTCGGACGTGGAGACTGCAGTGGGCGCGGCACTGCCAACAGTTCTCGACCTGGTTGACGTATTGGGGAAGCTGGGCAGGCCGGTGCATTTTCATTTGCATGATGGCCATCCGCTTTCAAAGTTTAGTCCATTTGGTGTTTCGGATCATTTGAGTTTTCTGATGGAGATGCCGCTGGATTTTGAATATCGGGGGCGCCGTTCGGTGCCTCTGATGTTTGGCCGGTCAGGGCTGCATCATGTTGTGAAGGAAGCCGTTCAGGCTATCGGCCGCGAGCGAGTTTCGTTCACGTTGGAAATTCACCCGGTATCGGGTCAACTTCCGCTGGGCGACGCGTCTCCTTTGTTCAATCATTGGACTGACAAAACCAATGCTGAGCGCATGAATCAATGGCTCGCCGTGTTGCGCGATAATCATGCCGAGCTTTTAGAGGGGTTGAATCAATCGCTGAAATAATTTCGACAAATGTGGGAGCGGCGTGGCGCGCTTTCATTCGGCGCGAACCGGCCGACGGACGCAATGGCGTCCTGCTAAAGCTCAAGCTTGACTTTGGCGGTCGGACGACGCAAAAGCGATGACAGAGTGCCTTTGGCGTTGACCAACTTTTATGCGCGATTCCGCACGCAATGCGGCTCGGTGCCGATTCTACGGGAGGACCTGGAGTCGCCGCCGGAATATTTGCTACAGACGATCTGGCAGCACCAACGATTGCTTCGCGAGCAACTGAAGAGTTGTGATGGCCAGCCGGTTCGCGTGCTGCATCCGGGGTTTCGCAGCGTTGAGGGCGGGCCGGATTTTCGTGGCGCTGTCATTCAGTTTGGCGACAGCCCCGCCAGTAGTGGTGATGTCGAAGTGGATATCCGGGCCAGTGGCTGGCGGGCGCATGGACATGATCGAAATCCTGCGTTCCAGAATGTTATTCTTCACGTTATCTGGGACAATGAACGGGCCGGCTCTGCAGGGCCGATGCTCCTACCGTTGCGTCCGGTAATTGACGCGCCTTTGGGCGAGCTTAGTTTGTGGCTGGACAGCCAGGCGTCGCAATCTCTCCCGGAGAGTTTGCGTGGCAAGTGTTCTGCGCCATTGCGCGAACTGGATGAAACGCAATTGCGAGAATTGCTGCATCAAGCGGCCCAGGTACGACTTCAAAGCAAAGCCGCCCAGTTTGAGGCTCGCGCTAAACAGGCGGGCTGGGAACAGGCACTCTGGGAGGGAATGTTCAGAGCACTCGGGTACAAGCACAACGTCTGGCCAATGCAACGGCTCGGAGAATTGCGAACGCGATGGGTGGCGCCCGACAGCGACCCGGTCGCTCTCCAGGCGCGATTGTTTGGAATCAGCGGGCTCCTTCCAAGCGAACTAACTCCGTCGCGAGGCGGTGCGGATCGCTATTTCCGCCGCGTCTGGGATCAATGGTGGCGGGAGCGGGACGAATTCTCTGACTGCGTTTTGCCGAACACGATGTGGAGATTTCATGGATTGCGTCCCGCTAACCATCCGCAACGACGGCTGGCGCTGGCCTCGAGTTGGTGCGTCAATGGAGGTCTCGTTTCGAAGCTCGAAGAATGGTGTGTCCGGGACCTGCCGAACGCTGAATTTTTGGATTCACTGCACGACGTTTTGAAGGTCGCGCCAGATGAATTTTGGTCATGGCATTATACGTTTCGCTCGGCCCGACTCAAAAAGGCGCAACCACTCCTGGGCGGTACGCGGGTGACCGATCTAGCCATAAACGTGGTATTGCCGTGGTTGTGGATTCGCGCTGGCCAGGGCAAGAATGACAAACTAAAGAAGCGAATCGAGCAGCGATATTTCGCCTGGCCCTCCGCGGAGGATAATTCGCTTCTGCGACTGGCGCGACAACGGTTGCTTGGAGGCGCATCGCGCAAAGTCCTGCGTGGCGCGGCTGCGCAGCAGGGACTTATTCAGATCGTGCGGGATTTTTGTGAGCGCTCAAATGCGCTTTGTGACAATTGCCAGTTTCCAAAATTAGTGCGCGAGTTTCACCGGGAGTAAGCCTGGTCAATGTTACTGAACGGAAATGAGTCCACTTGCCGGTGAAGCGTTAATAGATAAAAATCGAGAGCAGCATTGATTGGATCAATATGAACCCTCACCAGTTGGAGCTTTTCTATCATGTGGCGAAATCGAAAGGGGTCACACGAGCGGTAAGGCAAATGCCGTACGGAATTCAGCAGCCATCAATCAGCGCGCAAGTGAACGCGCTGGAACGTGACCTTGGTGTGAGTTTGTATGAACGTCGTCCGTTTAAATTGACTCCGGCGGGAGAAGAGCTTTTCAAATTTGTCGAACCGTTTTTCGGTAGAATGAGTGAAGTCAGGGGGAAGTTGCAGGGCGCGGCGCAACTACGGATTGGAGCGTCGCCGATTGTCTTCCGGGACTATATGTCGCCGGTGATCGAATCGATTCGGAAGCAATTCCCGCGACTGAATATGATTCTCCGGGCGTTGAACCAACCGGAGCTCATCGCTGGAATCGAGCAGGACCAACTGGATGTGGTGATTTCGCTTTTGCCGGACAGTGTGAATTCCTCGCTGCATTGCGAGATCCTGATCGAGTTGCCGCTGGTTCTGCTCGCACCCAGTTCGGTAAAGGTTAAATCCGCGCGCGAGTTGTGGGGAAAAGGAAAAGTATCCGAGACATTGATCTCGCTGGGGCCGACTGAGTTGATTTGCCAGCGATTCCAGGAAACGCTCAATAAAATGGAAATTTCATGGTTGCCGCGCATCGAAATGGATTCGCTCGAATTAATAGAAAATTATGTTGAGGCCGGTTATGGCATCGGGCTTTCGATCGGCAGGCCGGAGGCCAGGTTGTCGTCATCAAAGGTTCGCGTGATCGAATTGCCAGGATTTCCGTCCTTGCAATTGGGCCTGATGTATCGAGAGAATCTGAACTCGAATGACGAGGTTAAACGCGAGTTTCTTGATGAGGTGCGCAAGCAGGCGGCGCAACTTTCGTCGCCGATTACGTCCTGCGCCGTCACTTCTCGTACGCGACGCAGAACAGGTGCTGCTCGCCACGAATGAACAGGGGCGCTGGCCCAACGTCCTTTGGTACATTGTGGGCAGAAGACCCCATACCAGCGCTCGGACTCAATCATTAGGGTTCTCCGACGGCTTACGGATGTCAAACAAGTCACATCACCAACCCAGCTCATTTGAATTCAACGGAGAATTTGCGTTATGGAAAACCGAACTGCATCAGAAATTGAAGAATCCACTGAACGACTGTTGCGGGATTTGCAAAACGTCGTGCGCGATGGCGAAGAATTGCTTCAGGCAGGCGTGCAGGATCTAAGCGAAAAGGGCGTTGCGGCTCGCGAACGATTGGCGGCTGCGCTGGAGGTCGCCAAAGAAACGCGACGACGTTTGGAAGATCGCGCGATCGCCGGGGCCAAAGCGACGGACAAACTGGTCCGCGAATACCCGTATCAATCTTTGGGCGCTGCATTTGGCGTAGGACTTCTCATCGGCGTACTGGTAAATCGACGGTAAATATTGGGCGCAAAAGGGGTGGTAATAGAATGTCAGCTAACAACGATCATTTACCAGGTTTCGTCACTCTGCTTCGAAAGATTGGACGCACGGGTTTGGGCGCCATTCAGAATCGCGGTGAGCTTGTCGCGGTCGAATGGCAGGAGGAAAATGCCAGGCTCACTGAAATGCTCGTCTGGGCGTTTGGTCTGGCATTTCTCGCAATGACCGGGGTGCTTTTGCTCACTGCCACCATCATTCTCTTGTTTCCGGCGAACAGCGAATTTACGTCTTCGCGGCATTCACGGTGCTCTATCTCGCCGGCGCGCTCGCGGCATGGTTCAATGTTAAAGCGCTTCTGAAACATGATCCGTTCGCCGAAAGCCTCACGCAGCTCAGAAAAGATTCTGTATGGTTCGAATCTTTAAAATAAAGGAGCTGGAGGAGAGAAAGCGCGCATTGGCAGAGGAATGTGATCTCTATCGGCAAACGCTGAGGCTTGACGTGCAGAATTTGCGTTTGCAAGCCGCGTGGACGAAACGCAGGTTCACGTCCTTCACAACGAGTCCACTGTGGGCGTTAATTCCGTCGCTGCTGAGTTCGTTTGCAAAAGGCAAACATCGTCGACTCCCAAGGTGGCGCATCGTTTCGACGGCTTTAGCAGCCTGGCAGATATATCGCAAGTTCACTGGGCTCATGGGGTTTTTCTCCCGATTTCGGCGTGCATCGTCGACCGAGGAAGAGCGCGCTCCCGCAGCAACGATTTAAGAAAGGTAAAGAGTATGGCAGTAAAACGTCACGTTCGCGGCGCCAGTTCGAAAGAACAGCGGCAATACGAACACATCAAAAAGTCCGCGCAGCTCTCGGGCCGCTACGGCAAACGGGCGACGGAAGTCGCTGCGCGCACGGTGATGAAGCGACATCGCAAGAAGAAGAAGAAGTCGAAGTGAGCGCCGTGTCAGTTAGGCGACCGTAAGCACCGAATGTTTTGAGTCGAGCGAGCGTCGTCACGAGGTGTTTGCGTCCTTGCGTTTTGCCGTCCTTTCGCGGCAAATCAAGCTTGCAACTTCACCCTTCGATGCTATTCTCCCCGTTCCTTTTAATTGAAATAGGATTTTTATGGCAAGAATTTGTGAATTAACCGGCAAACGGCCCATGAAGGGCAGCATCATCTGGCGCAGCGGCAAATCGAAGAAAAGCGGCGGTATCGGCACGCACATCACGGCCATCACCAAACGGCGTTTTTTCCCAAACTTACAGCGCGTGAAGGCCATCGTGAATGGCGAGGTGCGATACATCCGGGTTTCGGCGGCTGCGATTAAAAAGGGGATCGTGATCAAGGCGCCGAAGCGGAATTGGAAGAAGGGGCAAGTGACCGCGAAGGCGGCGTGAGACGTTGTCGGAGTGTGAAACGTCCCGGTTCGCAGCAACAACAACGCGCTGCGAGCCGGGACGCTTAATTTTTACTTCGCTCCTTGATCAATCCAAGCGCGCAGAAGTCCGACTTGTTCCGCAGTTAAAGCCTTTGCTGGAGGACCGAATCCGCCAGGTCCACCGGGCCCGCCTTGACCGCCGCCGGGAGGACGGGGAGCGCCACCGTTGTCACCGCCCGCAGCAGGGCCGCCGGGAGGTCTCGGGCCAGTGCCGCCACCGGGACCGCCAGGTCCGCGCTTCGGCGGCATAGCGGTTTTATCATCGATTTGCGAAGCAGCGATGACTAGCGGGCTGTGCTTGCTATCACCGGCAACGACGACTTTCCCGTCTTTACCGCCTTGGAGCAGGCCTTCGAGATTGTCGAGACGCAGATCGCCTTTGGGCCGTTGCTGGCCGTGGCAGCGCAAACAAGACGCCTGAAGGATAGGCTTGATGTCACTGGCATAGGTGAGGTCTTTCTTTTCAGCGGCAGGTGGAAGTTTGCTGAGATCGAGTTTGTCGAAATTGAATTTGTCCGCGGCGAACGTGGAGGACGCCGTTGCGATAAAACACGCGATGAGCAGGTCTGGGATTTTTTTCATATCGTAGGTTGTTGGTTAGGCTGGCGAGTTGTTAATGAACGATTCGGAGACGGACGCGGAAAAAGGACGGGAGGATTTAGTCCGATTTCGAGAGGACATTCTGGAGTTGTTTTTCGTTGAGGGCAGCGGGATGACCTTCGTAAAGAACTACACCCTTCGGATCGATCAGAATAGCAGTGGGGACAGTCGCTACGTGGAAAGCGGAGCGAAGTTTGCCTTTCTCGTCGATGGTAGAGGCAAAGTCGATTTTCGGGTCAGTCATGGCTTCGACGTCCTCCTGTGACTCGGAAGTCACGGCAATGACGGCCAGTTTCTGGCCAAATTTCTTTTGAAGGGCGCTCAATTGTGTGATGGCCTTTTTGGACGGATAACTCCAGGGTGTCCAGAAACTAAGGAGAACAAATTTGTCCTTCAGATCGGGTTTTTCACCAAGCCATTTGTCGATTTCAAATTTGGGAGCGGCTTTTCCCAAAAGTGAAACGTCGGATATGGAGTCCGCGAAGTTATCCTCGGAAGACACCGGAACCTTCTCAGCGTCAGCGGGTTTTGGAGTCGGAGTGGCAACTTTGGTGGCAACGTTACTCTGAAACTTGGAGTCTTCCTGCATGTGTTCCTTCTCGGCCGCTGACGACGCTTTCGGATCAAAATCGAGCCGTTTTTGGACTTCGGGGTCGAGGTATTTCAATTTTGCGTTAGACATTCCCTTGTCGTGAGTGAAATAAACATCGGTGGCGTTCATGCCGACGACGGTGACGTTGCTGAACACCTGAGAACCGACTTGAAGATAGTCGAACTTGATGGATGGAGCCGCCTGCAAAGAAACTGCGAGCAGGCACAGACAAATCGAAATGAGCCAACGCGACATTGTTGCGAATAATACGGATAAGGCCGAGGAGGGGCAATGGGAAATCTTAAGAACGTTGAGGCGTTCGAGTGTTCAAGTGTTAAGGCGGCATCAAAATGCACCTTACAAACCAGCCGAGAGGTCAGCTTGTTCGAGAGGTAAGCTCAAAAGATTTTGCTCGGCCCACGCGGCGGCTTTGGCGTTGAGCGGGCTTTTGAGATTGTAGCTTTGGTAACAGATCATTTCCCCGATGCGAATGACCATGTGAGCGAGGGATTGTCCGGCGCTCCAGTGGTCGCCGATGCAAATTTTCTGCGGATCGATATTGGGGTGGAACACTGGTGTGAGCATGCGGCAAAACGGAGGGCGCCGCGGATAGTCCAGCGGCAAAAAGACTTCGGCTTGATGCACTGCGCCGGGCGCAAAACTTTCATCGCCGCTCGGAATCAATCCCTGAATATTGAACGCGAAGGTGTAGCGTTCGGGAGGTGAGCCTTCGGTTTTGACGAGGTGAATGTAGGGATGCTCCGCAAAAAGCTGCTGAACCTGATTGAAATCGGCTTGAAGACGGCGGAGACGAGCTTGCATAATTACACCTAATGCGCGCGACTGACGCTATATAACATCGCCATTATCGCGAGAATAGCAGTTTGCCCGAGTCCGATGCCGATGCCAATCTTGGAGAGAGCTGGGTAAAGAGAAGGCAACGCGGCAACTTCCTGTTTATGGGCAGTAAACCAGATTAGCCCGATGATTCCGCCAAAGGGAGCGGTGCACGGCACGATGGCGAGGATGAACAGCCAGATGACAGAACGGCGGACGCGCGGAAGGCGGCCTTCGAGAGCAGTGCGTTGCTGGAACTCGTCCGCCCCTTGAGGCTGTGCAGAGGAAAACGTCGCGCCGCAATGGCGGCATCTGAGCGCGACGGCGAGAATTTCCCGCCCGCAAGACGGGCAAGGTTTGTTTTCCTGGCCCCAGTAAGAGACAGGAATTTCAATGGAACGCCGTTGCTCGACTGTCGGCACTTGCGAGCAGCCGTAAACGGCGCAACCTCCATTTTCCTGCCAGCATTCCGGGTGGTATTGAGCGTGACATTCCGGGCAAGAAGTCACAGGCGCGCCTTCGACGAGTGGAGATTGGCAGATGGCGCAAAGGTTGGAGCTGGCCATAGTCGGTCTAGCCTTTGCGCCGCTGAAAGACGAAGACGGTTCGGCCAATGGTCACGTTGTCGCCATGGCGCAGCCGTGAACGGCGGATGGTGGCGTTGTTAACGAGCACCGGATGTGTGCGCTGGCTGACTTCGATTTCGCATTCGTCACCAACGGCGCGAATAATCGCGTGGTCCGGAGCGACAAGCTGGTCGTTGAACAAATAAATGTCCGAACGCGGAGAGGAGCCAACTTTCATAATGTCTTTGAAGAGGAGAAATTCTTTGCCGGTCAGCGGCCCTTGAGTCATGCGAAGCCATGCGTCGCGCGCAAGAATTTCGACGATGCCAATCATGGCTCCGACGCTTGCGCCGATAACGCCGAAACCAATCAAACGGCTGATGTGAGCGCTCGGCTTATCCGGGCCGAGAAGAATCTGATCGATTGGGTCAAACAGCAGGCCACCGAACAACCCACCAACCACTCCGCCGAGGAATCCGTAGATGAGCAAGCGTTTCGAACGCAATGCGATGCCTTGTCCCAGGCCCATGGCGATGCCGGCCAGGCACCAGGCGAATGAGCGGCCAAACATCTGGATAATGAACGCGAATGTGCTCAGGCCGGTTGAAGTTGCGTCTTCCATGTTCATGGCCAGGTTCGACAACGGCGCATAGGCGATGTCGGCAGCGATGCTGCACACAAATCCGCCAACGATGCCAACCAGCAAACCGACCACGCCGCACAAGATAGCGCGGCGAGGCAACCGGCAAATCAGGCCATCCGCCGCGCCGACAAAAAGACCGATGAATCCCGCGACGAGCGGAAAAAGCAGCATTCCTGCGGCTGCGCTGCGGCTATGCAGGCGGCGAAGGGTCAGTTTGGCGCGGGCAGGGGACAGTGGCTTTGGCGCAAGCTCCACGAATTGGCCGATAGCGACTTCTTCATCCTCGCCATCGAAATATTGAGCGTAAACTCCGACCGTTTGGCCTTCCTTCAAAGAGCCGAGATCAAGCCGATGCTTGCTGCCGTCCGCGCGAATTTCACGGGTGTTATGGAGCACATAAACTTTCTCGCCGTTGACGGTCATTGAACCGGCCACCGAATGGCGAAGCTCGCGAGTATGGCCGCCGCGGGTGACCTTCAGGGGCGGCCCGTCTTCGGGTTCGATCGCCGAAATTGGGCCCTGGATATATGGCATGTCATCGAAGAACGGTTCGAGGATTGCCCAGGCCGCAATTGCGCCACACGCGCCGACAATCATGAAGACGAACCATGATTGATAATACCACTTGCGGCCATGATCACGGGTGACGCCAGGCTCGCCCCGCAAACTCATCTGGCGCTTCAGAAAATCATCCACCTCGCCGCTATTGGCATCGTCGCTCGTGATGCGGATGAGACCGTCGGAAGAGTTCATTATTTGGTAGTTGGCTGGTTGGTGGGGTTCTGCGGAGGCGCGTTGGTGTCGCCTTTGGCGGCGGCTTCTTTGGCGGCGCGCTCGGCTTCGGCTTTCTTGAGCAGTTCCATTTTAAGCATCAATGCGTTGAGTTCATCCGGCACTTTCCACTCAGCGACCCCGACGCCCAATAGAACCGTTTTATCACCGACTTGCACCGGGACCGGAACGTAGGAATTGAGTCGCGGCGGTTCCAGACGCGAAGTGTACTGGCTGTAAACGAAATAACCGGCGGTGCCAATCAGCGCGAGGCAGAAGACGACACCGCAAAAGAGCAGGAAGCGATAAAAAGAAGTGCGTTGTTCATCCAAAGCCTGGATGAGTTGACCGACTCGGGCTTCGAGTCTTTCGAGGGAGGCTACGGAATCATCGGTTGTGGCACCAGAAACAGTTTCGGATGTGGCCGGCGTGGATTGGCGGCTTGGGATACGAGCAGTTTGTTCGCGGCCATCCACCCAAAAGCGCGGCAGATATTTTGGTCCATGATCAGTATTAACGCAGATTCCGACCGCACCGCTCAAAGGATCTGTGACAAGAGCGATCTGGGTGGGCGCAGAAAAGAAGTTTTTCTGAATGAAAAGATCCATATCCGAAAACTCGACGCCGAAGCCGGGATGGGTGTGATACCAGCCAATAATGCTGAGTTTCGGATAATCATGTTCGAGAGTCTGGTGGATGGAATTCCAGGTCGCTTGCGTGAAAGTGACATGGGTGCTCGCCTGGCTGGCGGCCGCTCCACGGATGGCCGCTTCGACGAGGACAAAAATGCCCTCGGAATCTTCGCAGACCTGCCCGGCGAGAACTCCGCAGACTTCAACATCGAGCGATTCCTTGGCGTGAGCGATCAACTCCGCGTAGGCACGGCGTTCCATCGCAATTCGCAGAGCCACATCTGCATTGCGCGGGCCGGGGAACTCTCCCGAAACCAATTTGATGGTGCTCGAGCTATCGCGAAGCGCGATTTTTTCCGTTGCCAGTAATGAGTCGGACCCCGGACCTGGCTGGGCAGGTGACGCGCTCTTGCTCGAGTGAGGGATTGAGCCACTTTCTTTCGAATCCTTGTTTCGGTCCTTTTTTGAGCTCATACCTATCCTTGCCGCATCGACGTTGAGTCCGCATTAAGCCACGGATCATCCCCCGCTAATTCGAGTCCGAGATATTTATCGCCGTGACGCGCCCAAACGATGTCCCATGCGGGAAGGCCAATTTCACGAGCGGCTTTCTTCAGGGTCGGACTGCCGACTGTCAGCGAGTGCAGGAATACCGGCGCGCATTCATTGCCGCAGGTTCCGCAAACGATTTCTTCTTCATGGATTTGTTCCGCCGGCTGCCAGATTTCGCGAGCGGATTTACAGGCAGAACATTCAACCCGTTCAACCACTTCGCGCGCTAAATCAATTGCATCCAATCCACCCAGGCGGTCGTGGGCGTAATCGCAAATCGACTGGAGAGTAGAACGAGAATTGAATTGGGCGGGGGCTTCAATTTCTGCAGGTGGTTCGTGCCAAGAGCATTCCGGGTTGATCGGATAGGTGACAGTATAAGAGGAATGTTCTGCGCCGTCGAAAACAAAGCCGCGGCCAAGCAACGCATTCAGACCGTGCAAATGTTTTATCGCTTCCGAAACTTGCAGGGCGCCGATGACTGAGGCGGTGGTCGGTGTTGTGGGCGTGCCCCTTACCCAGGCCGAGAGCTGCGGGTGCAAGATAAGTCAGGAGGCGGTTGCGTGTTCCAAACGCAAGGATGAAGGCGGATGGGATGACGATGAGTGTGCCGGTGAAAAGATGGTGGAGCAGGTAGCCGGCGGCGTGAATGTGTTGGACGCGGATGAGATGCAGATAGAGACGCTGGCAGATAAAGGTGAGGAGCATCGGGACGAGGATCAAAAGCAGGGTTTGCTTTGGGACGAGGTGGAAATGCTCTTTGGGGAATGTTCGAGTGTTACACATACGAGGAGGACGAGTCGATCATGCTGCAACGGGACTCGCTGTGAAGTGGCTCTTCCGCGGATCGGTGGCCGCAATAACAACACTGACGGATTTTTGGTTGAAGCCTTTGAAGCCGCCATGGCGTTGAAGGTTTTCGAGGTGGCTGCCGATAGCGCCTTCTTTCATGAATTGCTCGAATTGCTGCTGAGTTATGAGTTTGGCGGACAGGAGGCGCTCGGCGCGTTCGCGGTGGACCGGCCAGCGCTCGCCTTCGGTGAAGGCCTGGCGCAGAAATTCGAAATCGGAAAACGGTTTCATGGTGTTGATGCCGCAGCCCTTGAGTTGATCGCGCAGGAGATTGAAATCGAAACGGGCTTCAAGATGGTGCATCCCGGCTTCAAGAAAACTTTCGCCATGGAGGCCGACCCAGAGGCCAACGGTGCCGAGCCGAGGCGCGGGCGGGAGCTTTTGGGTGGAAAAATCAATTTGGGTTTCTTCGGGCATGAGGTCCACATCCGCAAAGACGACAATGCCGACGATGGGTTGCTCGGAAATTTGGGCGCCCCAACCGGCTTCGGAGCCGGCGTAGTAACGCTCGCGTTTTTGGAAGCCGAGTTTCAGGAGGAATTCGTTGAGGTCCACGAAATGTTCGCGGGAACAGCGAAAGGTGTGGTGATCGTGGTTGCCCCAGCCGAGGCCGAGCTGGTCCTGGCGGCGCTTTTGGATTTGGGCGGCGCGATTGCGAGATTCCCAATAGGCTCGCTCGGCATCGAAGTAAAATTGGCAGGAGAGATCGCGGCCGACGAGTTGAAGGCTTTGGTCGAGAATTTGGTTGGCGATGCGGAAGCCGTCAGCGTCATATGGAAAAAGACGGCGACGAGTGTGCCAGAGTTCTTTGGCTTTGATGATGGCGGGAAGCTTATCGGATTCGTGCGGAGCGGGGACGAAACCACGGTAGGCGTGGCGCTCGACCGCTTCGAGGCGGGTTCCGTTTTCTTCAGAGACAACTGCGCGGCGATAGCGGGAGAGGGGTTCGCCTTCGATTTCGGCGGAAAGATTGTGAGCGGCAATGAAATCGGCGACGAATTCCGGGCGCAACGCGATGACGGCGGGATTTTGTTTATCTCCGGGACGAAGCATCACGCGCGGCAGGGTGGCGCGAGGGTTTTCATAGACGATTTCGCCGTCGGGGGTTTCGACCGTTTCGTCGGAGACGAAACCGGCCTGGAGGAGGTCGTGCTTTTCGGAAGGGGAAACGACGAGGTGGTCGACCCATTCGAAGAAGTCGGTGCCGGTCTCTTCCCGCATGCGGTCAGCGAGATTGTGGGCGAATGAGTTTTGGGCCAGGAACGTAGCGACATAACGGCGTAGGAGAGCCTCGGCGTCGTTGGCGAGTGGCCAGTCGAATTGTGGTGTGCTCATTTGTGCTGAAACGTTGAATCGTTAAAACCATTAAAACGTTAAAGCGTTAAAACGGGAATGGCAAGGACGAGGGATTTTTGAATTTTGAATTTTGAATTTCGATTTGGAAATGGGAAGTGCAAAGGAGGTCGTAAGCTTTATCAAGTTTTAGAAGGAGGTTAAGAGCATTGCAGGCGGGGGTAGAATTTTTGTCTTTGAAAGGCTTTGAATTGCTTTGAAAAAGGGCGTTTTTGATCGGTTTTGGGATTTGCAGTTGCAGTTTCATGCGATGCGGAAAAAAGTGTTAGAAAGTTAAATGAAGTTAAATTTCAGGGGTTTTTTGAGTGATTTTTCTTTACGGCCCTCGCCTCTTGGAGAAGAACGTTGAATTCCGCCTCGCTGCGCGAGGCGAGCTACCTGGAGGGGTGGTTGGATTAGGTTGGACTCGCTTGGACTGGGCTGGACGCACAGTCGTGCGGAGCCATGACGACCAGCCGAATTGGAGGGTGGAGCAGGGCCAGCCCGCCGGCAGGTTGTGGACAAAAACTTTCCGTTCTGCGTTGAGGGCAGTTTTCATTTTTTGTTGGTTGTGGACTGCCTTAAGGAGTTCGAAGTCAACGGGAGAAAGGTAATCCAGGGCACTATGGGTACGTTGGCGATTGTAGAAGGCTTCGATGTAATCGAAGAGTTGTGTGCGAGCCAGGGCGCGGGTGTCAAAGGGACGGCGATAAACCAATTCCAGTTTGAGGGTGCTCCAGAAGCTTTCCATGGCGGCATTGTCATAACAGTTGCCGCTGCGACTCATGGAGGCGATGAGGCCGGCTTGAGAGAGCGCTTGACGATAATCGCCACTGGCGTATTGAACGCCGCGATCGGAGTGGAACAACAAGTTGGCGGGCGGATGGCGATGCAAAAGAGCCATGACCAGAGCTTTTAAAACCAGGACGGTGTCGATGCGCTGGCTCATGGCCCAGCCCACGATCTTGCGGCTGTAGAGGTCCATGATGGCCGCCAGGTAAAGCCAGCCTTCCTGGGTATCAATATAGGTAATGTCCGCCACCCAGAGCTGATTGGGAGCGGTGGCTTTGGGAGCCTGGGCCAAGCGGTTTGGAGCGATGGGGTGGTCGTGATGGCTGTCAGTCGTCTGGACGCGGTAGCGTTTCTGCTGGCGACCGCAGAGGTGGTTTTGCTTCATGAGCCGCGCGATGCGGTTGCGTCCATGGCAGCGTCCTTTTTTGCGCAACTCTTTCTCAATTCGTGGGCTGCCATAAGTTTCCCGGCTCCGGAGATGAATCTGTTGGATCTCCCGCGCCAGCGTCTGGTCCACGACGGTGCGTGGGCCGGGGCAGACCCGCCGCTTTTGCCAGGCATAGTAGGCACTGGGCGAAACTTCCAGATGCAGGCAGAGCGAGAGGATCGAGTGCTCCTTTTTCATCGCGTCGATCCGTTCATACCGTTGGCGGACGGTTCGGAGAGAATGCCCAGCGTTTTTTTTAGAATGAGACACTGCTCCCGCAAATGACGGACCTCCCGCTGGGAGGCCTCTAATTGACCTTCCAGATCGGCCACCGAACCAGGCTTGGTCGCCGTCGCTCTCCCCCCAGCGACGGCGGGGACCAGCTTTCTCCAAGCATACAATAAGTTGGCATTGATGCCCAACTCCTCCCCAACCACGGTTGCTGATTTGCCGCTATGCAGCCAGTTCGTCACCGCTTCGCGTTTAAAGGTTTCGTCGAATTTCCGGCGTTCTCGGACAGAGGTTTGTTTCATGAGTTTGCTCTTTCATTGTTCACCCATTTCTCTGTCCGTCAATTCGAAGCAACCTCAATTGGTATCTTAAGGCCAAAGGGAGGCATGCCGCCCCTAATGTAATACAGGTGCTTCTCAAGTCCTGTGAAACGCCCGCAGCACTCTAGCATGAGATAGGAAAACTTCTCGTCTGCTGAATCAACCTGAATGTTAATCCATTCCGGTACCTTTCCGTTGCGGAAGAGATGATTCACCGTTTCGTTTTCTGTCTTGGGGGGCAAAGTAGTCCATTCTGGGAGCGTCTCATGCGGGAAGACTTCTTCATCGTCTTCAAGAGGATTCCCGTCGAAAGAACAATTTGGCACGATCAAAAAACAGGTTTCGTCTGGAAGCTGGTCCAAAACATAATCTTTGGTTGCCTTAATGATGGAGCGAGATGCTTCAGAGAGGTTCTTATGAAATGCTTCCTTTGTCATCTTGGAATTCTAAATTCAGCCTGACGTGGATGTTTACGAACTTGCGCTTGTGTAACGGCGGAGGGAGGCGCGCCAGCCCCATTCAGAGACGGCGAAGCAAATGACGCTCATGGCGACCAGAAGGAGCGACGAATGGAGGGATGTGGCGGGTTTGACGAGCACGCGGACGGGGACGTTGGAGACGAGGAGCATTGGAATGGCGAAGGTGAACACGGCTTTGAAGACGCCAGCGAAGGCTTCGTCAGGCATGCGAGCAATATTGAAGAGGTTGTAGTAACCCCAGACGATGCCTTGAGCGCGGACGGTCCAAAAGCTGATGGCGGCGAGGAGGAACATCAGCGAGTAGTGGATGACAATACCGACGGAGCATAGGGCGAAAAATGCGACGACCTGGAGGACGCCTGGGATAAAATGCATTTCGTGAGCGGCATAGGCCATGATGGCGAGGGCGAATCCGGCATTGACGAATGCGCCGAGATCCACCTGGCGTAATGAGACAACGAAACGAGTGTTCACGGGCAGGAGCAAAAGGAAATCGAGTTTGCCCGTCCGAACGAGTTCGGAAAGATTGGTGCAATTGATCAGGAAGAAGGCCTGGTAAATTTGCTGGATGAAGTGGCTTGCGCCAATGAGCATCACGACCTGCCATTTAGTCCAGGAGCCGATGTGGTCAGTGTGGAGGTAAAGGACCTCGATGAAGCTGAGTTGCAGCCCGAACCAGAGCAGTTCGACGATAATCCAGAGCAGGAAATTGCTCTTGAAGATCATTTCGCGAGTGACGGAGTTTTTCCAGAGGGCAGCGTAGATGGTCGCATAACGAGTAAAGCGTAAAACGAAATTCGTAATCAGCGAGCGGCCGTCCGGTTTCGATGCGGCGGGTGCGTGTTCCGTGTTCGGTGTTCCGTGACTGAAATCCGGGGGCGGGTTTGATTCCTGGGGCGTTCCGTTCATTATTTTAGCCGCCGACGGCGGAATATTTTTTGATGCCGCGATTCCAGGCGAAGCGGGCGATTGAGTAAGCGAAAGCGACCCACAAAGCCTGGATGAGGAGTCCACGCATTAGCTCCAGCCCAGCGGATTTGCCCATGTAAACGCTGACGGGAAAATAGAGTTGGTAGGGGAAGGGGGTGAAGTAGAGGACCTGTTCGAGACGATGCGGCAGGATGTCCAAGGGGAAAAGATGCCCACTGGCGATATATTCGAAGGCGAACAGGATGAAAATAAAGGTCGAAACTTCAAGCACCCAAAACGCCAGCATGGCCATTGCGTAAGAGGTGAAGAATTGGAGCATTGCAGTCATCGTGACGGAAATTAAAAAGCAACCGAAAGCCGTCCAGTTTGGCGGCAGGACGAAATATTTGCTCAGGCATAGGATGAACAGTGCAAGGGGAATCGCGGTGACGGCGATATAGGTAACCCGACCGGAAAGAAAAAGACAAAAACGGTAAAGGAGGTAGTCGATTGGTTTGAGCAGGAACTGGCTAATATTGCCATCTTTGATGTCGGCAGCGATTTGCCAATCGTCTTCATTCACGGCTGTCAGCGCATCAACGACCGTGACGAGCAGATAATAGGAAATCATCTGGGCGAGCGTGTAAGTGCCGACGCTGGAATCTGGACCTTTGCCGGCGTAGATCGTGCGCCAAACATAAAGCACGGCGATGAGCGGGATAAGCCCGAATATGGTTCGCGCGAGAAAATTGAAACGGTAGGTCAGATTGTTCTGAATGCCGATGTTGATGACGTGCCAATATTTTTTCACGATTGGTCAGGAACTGTAGCGCAGGGCGGGGGAGTTGCAAACTTCAGCTTGGCCAAAAAAGATGTGTAAGGAAAAGGAGTTGTCCACCATCTTATGAAGTCTTCGCGTTCTAGCCTCGTTCCCATAGATGCTCCTTCGGTTCGATCACCTGCCTGTAAGCCGAGTCATTCGGTGGAGTGCCCTCATAAACTTTTCGCAAGAGGCTCCAAGTTTCGGCCCAAGTGTATTGCGCCTTTTGGGAAAAAGCTGCTGCGTGTTTTGACATCCGCTGAAGCACGTTCTCCGGAAGACTGGACATTAAAAATATCGCTGCAGCCAGCGATTCGAGGATGCGGTTTCGTCGAGAATCGGTTTCTGAGAGTGTCGGCATTGGGCGCTCGCCGCAATAGTCGGGAATTACCAAGCCGTTCAGACCGATGGCATAATCCGCGTTCCCTCCGTGGCTTTGCTTCTGGATCACATCAATTGCACTGGAGATGTTTGAATCGCTCTCGACTGGTGAGCCACCGACTATATCACCAGGAACAAAAACGTGCTTCCGCGTACCCCTTTCCATCGCAATAACTGGAACGCCGCAGGCAGTGGCCTCTTCATGCGTGATTCCGAAGGTTTCTGTGTCTGATGCGCTAACGAAGAACCCCGACTTCTGCCTAATCAAATTGTAAATTGAAGGGAGAAACCAGTTCGGAACCAATCCTGTTGCAAAGGACCGCCCCGGTAACTGATTTGTGGCGTCCCTTTGCGCAATTCCCGTTCCGACGAAAAGAAAACAGACACGCTCCTTCAGCCCATAGTCATTGCACACTTTCTTACATGCCTCGAGGAGGAAATAGATATTTTTTTCTCTGCTTAGGCGGCCGATATACAACACCGGTCTCCTACCTTCGCTATTCGCTGTGAATCGCCGCAATTCGTTGGCCGCGTGCTCCGTCAGTGGCTCATTCGATTTGCAAAGGGCTGCATTCACCTGCTTAATAAAGTTCGAAGTGTCTTGGTCGAATATTCGAAATTGGTCGTGATCGCAAGCAAGCGGGAGATGGTACACCGAACGTTTGGGTCGTGCGTATTTTCGATTGTCTTCGATCCTTGAAGTGGTAACGACATCGCACCCGCAGAGATACCAGCGGATTTGCCACTTCAGGCCGGTCCTGAATAGCCACGGCAGGGTTTTGATAGCCAGCCTCTTTCCGAAGATTTTTGCCAGGAAATACCAGAAGCGTGCGCATCGAGTTCTCGTTTTGGACGCCGCCAACTCTGCGTTGCCGTTATTCCCATTGATAGCCAAAAACCGGATCATCTCCCGTATGTCCATGGCCTTCGATTGGGTGAGGTTTCGTCGAATTTCCGGCGTTCTCGGACAGAGGTTTGTTTCATGAGTTTGCTCTTTCATTGTTCACCCATTTCTCTGTCCGTCAATTCGAAGCAACCTCACATGACTTGACAAAAGAGCAGCAAGGGGACCGCGACGGCACCGGCCAACATTGCAACAAGCATAAAACAGACTTTGCCGGTGACGTTGAACTCCGAGAACGCTTTGAGCGCCTCAAGATTCCGTTTGACTGCGTCTGTGCTCTCTTCGACGACTCGCCTATTCCGTTCAATGACTTGACTGCTTCGTTCGACAGCGTCCCGGTTGGCCTCGATTGAGTGAGTGCTCGAATCCACGGTCGTTAGGTTCGCCAAAATAGCCGCAGTGCTTTGTTCAACAATGGTTCTGTTCGTCTCAATCGCAAGCGAACTCATGTTAACGGCGACAACATTTGTTTCTACGGTCGCCGACGATCCTTCTACCACGGTGCGATTTGTCTCGATTGCCTTCGTGCTTGCGTTGACGGCGTTGGTGTTTCTCAGCACGGCGCTACAGCCCGACAAAAGGCACATCCATAGGAGAAGCGGTGTCGAAGCAGGGACGAACCTCCCACCGCTGGGCCTCGGGGGAGCATTTGTATTCATCGTACTTCAGGAACCGATAAGGTTGTTGCAAATTAGTCGCGAATACTGCGCTGGAACTTGCTTCTCAACCGAAACCTAAAGTCCTCCGCCTTTGCGGCAAGCCTTTCCATAAAATCCAGAAATTGGGCCTGTTCCGCCAGTGAGAATTCGCTGAATAATTGCCGAACGGCCCAATGAAACTCGGGAAGTACGTTCAGGAGCACTTTCTTACCTTCTTTAGTTACGCGCCAACGAGCCGAACGCCCGTGAGCTGCTTCCTTTGATTTTGTCACCCATGGGGGTTTCCGGTCGGCAAGGCTTCGTAGTAAAACGGAAAGCGTACTCGTCGTGATGACCAGGACGCTGGCCAACTCGGATTGGGTTCTTCCAGAACGGTGGTCCCATAAGGCGAACAACACATTCAAACTCGCCGGGGTGACACGCTTCTCGCTTGCGAACGTGCGGGTCGCGTTCTCAATATAGCGATTTGTCCATAAAAAACGGACAAAGCATGCCTCCGCTGTGGAATCCCACCGTTTGGTTCGCCCGACTTCGACACGAAGCTTTTCCGTCTGGGTTTCAAGGTCGGTCATAGTCGTCATTTCGTATCCAAATCAGTACACCATATCTGTTCTTTGTCAAGGCAAAGTCTCCTGCGCCACAGATTCAGATTTCCTGCTCCGCTTCGAGGGTTGGTTTGGGCGAGTTTTTATGCGAGAACTGCGCACCTTGACACCTATATTTCCAGGTGTCGTTTACGAGCTTTGAAGCTTTCAACTCGCTATAAGAAATTTGTTTGCGAAATTTGGCGCGGACACTACGGTGTTGCGGCGACCGAGACCGCGAGCGTCGGGGCACGGGAATTCTAGCGCAGTGGAAAAATTCCGGCTAATACAGAACTCCTAACCCCCCGACCCTCTCACCATTGAATGGGAGAGGAACCCATTGTAAAGGCATTGGCGTTACATACGCTGGGACTTTTTGCAGTTTATGACGAAGAAACCGTTGAGCAGTGGAGAGTTAACGCAATTAACCACCGGCTTGAGCAAGCTGGCCCGCAATCTTTGGTGGACATGGGACCAGGAGGCGCAGGAAGTGTTTTCGGAACTTTCACCGCGCGGATGGCAGAATTTGTATCACAACGCGGTAGCGATTTTGCGCGAAGTGAGCGAGTACGAATTGCGGGTGCGACTGCAGGATCCGGATTTTGCGGACCGCGTTCGTGAAGTGTTGAAGGCATTCGATGCGTATATAAACGAAAAGCTGACGTGGGCGCAGCAGCATGCGCCGGCGCTGGCGAGCAATCCGGTCGCCTATTTTTCCGCAGAGTTCGGTTTCCACGAAACACTGCCAATTGCTGCCGGCGGCCTGGGAATATTGGCGGGGGACCATGCGAAAGCCGCGAGTGATCTGGCGATTGGTTTTGCAGGCATCAGTCTGTTTTATCGCGAGGGTTATTTCCAGCAGGCCATCGATGCCAATAATTGGCAAACTGAGTATTACACACTGCTGAATCCAAAAAATTTGCCGATTGAAGCAGTGGTGAATGAAAAGGGCGAGCCAATCGTTTGCCATGTGGATATCGGGATGAACCAGGTGGCGTTTCAGGCGTGGCGCGTCAATGTTGGCCGTGCGCCTGTATATTTGCTGGATACGAATCGCAGCGAGAATGAGCAGCATTTTCGGGATTTGACGCTGCGCGTTTATGGCGGCGACAGCACGACGCGAATCATGCAGGAGATTCTGCTCGGGATCGGCGGAGTGCGATTGCTGCGAGCGTTGGGAGTCAAGCCGTCGGTATTCCACATGAACGAAGGGCACGCGGCGTTCCTGACTCTGGAGCTGATTCGCGAGAGGATGCTCGCGGGGAAGAACTTACAGGATGCACTCAACGAAACAAAAGCGGAGTGCATTTTCACGACCCACACACCGGTAGAAGCGGGGCACGATCGGTTCAGCGCCGATTTGATGGATTACTCGATGCAGCGTTTCAAGACGCAGATTCAGGTTCCATTTGGCGAGGTGATGAAACTGGGGCGCGTGAATCCGCAGAATTTGCAAGAACCGTTTTGCATGACGGTTCTGGCACTGAAGCTCTCGCGCGCGGCCAATGGCGTGAGCGAACTGCATGGCCGCGTGAGCCGGCACATGTGGCAATGTCTTTATCCGGGCAAGACGGTTGAACAAGTGCCGATTGGCCATATCACCAATGGCATTCATTTGCTCGGTTGGATGAAGGGAACGGTGCGCCGTTTCTGGCGTCGTAAACTTATTGCCGAGCGTTCCGCGCCCGGCACGCCGAATCTGCGACTGCCGCCCATGGATTGGGAATCGGTGATAACGTCGCCGGAGTTCTGGCATAAAATCGGAGACCCCAGTTTCATCTCGGACGAAGAGATATGGGCTTTGCGATACCAGTTGCGGCGGGAGTTGATTGAGTTTGCACGACGGCGTTTGCTCATCCAGCGCCAGCGGCTCACGCAAGGCGATTTTATCGCGTTCGATCAATTGTTGAATCCGGATGCGTTGACCATCGGTTTCGCGCGGCGATTTGCGACTTACAAGCGAGCGCCGTTGATTTTCCAGCAGTTCGAAAATATCGTGAAACTGACACGCGACAAAGGCCGGCCGGTACAGTTCGTCTTCGCCGGCAAGGCGCATCCGCGCGACGATGACGGCAAACGGTACATTCAACATATTATTCACCTCAGCAAATACAGTGATTTGCAGGGACATGTTGTATTTATCGAAAACTACGATGTACACGTCGCGCGACAAATGGTTTCGGGATGTGATGTCTGGCTCAACACGCCGCGACGGCCATTGGAAGCTTCGGGTACCAGCGGCATGAAAGCCGGGTGTCACGGTTGCCTCAACATGAGCATTCTCGACGGTTGGTGGCGTGAAGGCTATGATGGCACGAACGGATTTGCGATTGGCGAAGATGCACATACAGAATCCGTCGAGCAGCAAGATCGCGTGGACAGTGCAAACCTTTACAAAGTGCTGACTCAGGAAGTGGTGCCGCTGTTTTTCGAACGGGATGCCCAAGGCATTCCGCGGAAATGGATCCAACGAATCCGGCGCGCGATGGTCACGCTCGTCCCACAGTTTACAACTTCGCGGATGGTGCGGGAATATACGGAGAAGTATTACCTGACGAAATAACCGAGAAGCTCCAAATCCCAAACTCCAAGCACCAAAGAAGCTCCAACCATCAAACTTCAATAAGCGGTCGAAGATCAGTGGAAGGACGCTCGACCCAAGGCTTGCGAACCGCTCGTTTGCAAAGTAAGGTTTTGTCGTGATCGAAGTTAAAGCAGAGGAAAGGATGGTTCATATGACTTTCCCGACCGATGGAATGTCAGCGGACCAAGTCAATGATTTTGTAACGTGGCTCCGCGTCGAGAGCATTGCGGGCCGTGGTAAATTGAGCGAGGATGCCGCCTGGGAATTGTCGGAGGAGTTTAAGGCGGACTGGTGGAAGAAAAATAGCTCACGCTTTGGTCAATAAGGCTCGACCTGGATCCTACACGCATTGTTGTTGATACAAACATTCTCTTCTCTTCGCTTCTTCATGCGCAGTTTCGGCAGCGCCAGATACTCACCGATAACAATCATTTCGAGTCGTTCGCGTGTTAGACATCAAATCGCAGACCGCCGATGAGTTAACGTCCCAATTTCAATCGTGGGGCGAGCCCGCCTATCGTGTCTCACAATTATTGGAATGGCTTTACGTTCATCGCGTAACGAATTGGGACGCGATGACGAATCTGCCAAAGGCGTTGCGGGACAGGCTCAGGAGTCAATATACGCTTCAGACTCTTGAACTCGTTCGGAAACAAGGTTCGCGAGACACGACGCAAAAATTTCTTTGGCGGTTGAGTGATCATTCGCTGATCGAAAGCGTGCTCATTCCCGCGAATCCGGCACTTTACGGCGAGGCGAGTGATCGGCACACGCTTTGCGTCTCGACGCAGGTCGGGTGCGCCTACGGCTGTAAATTTTGCGCGAGTGGACTGGAAGGGTGGAAAAGAAATCTCGGCGTTGAAGAAATCGTGGAGCAAGTGCTCGCAGTGGAGAGGGGAGAAGAGGGGCGAGGGGAGAAGGGCGAGGGTAAATGTTCCGAAAGCGAGAATGGGGACGATGAACTGAAGAAACATCGAACGTCAGACATTGAAGAGAACTGCGACATTCGCCGGGCAGAGACGCGTCCGAGCCGAGACTGCCGCAACCGCAAGCCCGCGGTTCATGGAGAGCGGCTGGTGAGCAATCTCGTCATCATGGGAATGGGCGAACCATTGGCGAACTACGATAATCTCCTGAAGGCGCTGCAGATACTCAATGCATCGTGGGGCGGACAAATCGGGGCTCGCAAGATTACGATTTCGACGAGCGGACTTGCACCTCAAATCCGAATGCTGGCCGACGAACCCTTGCAATTTCGATTGGCGATTTCGCTGCATGGGGCTACCGATGAAAGCCGCGGAAAAATCATGCCGATTAATCGCAAGTATCCGCTGCGCGAGTTGACCGCAGCATGCGAATATTATCTGCAAAGGAAAGGGCGGATGATCACGTTTGAATACATCCTCATCGCCGGAGTGAACGATGGATTGGAGCAGATAAAGCCGCTTGCGAATCTGGCGCGAAAGCTCAACGCAAAAGTGAATTTGATTCCCTACAACAGAGTAGAAGGTTTGCCCTGGGAACGGCCAAGCGAAGGCGTCCAGGAGACATTTCTAGCGGCGCTCGAAGGCCAACATGTCACCGCTACGCTGCGTCGTGAAAAAGGGCATGATATCGACGCCGCCTGCGGGCAATTGAGGCTAAAGACCGAACGGGAATTGGCCGGACTGGCGGTGCTGGAGTAGTTCGCCAAAGCAACGCTCCGGGATCAGATCTCCTGAGCGATCAGTCCGGACCTGAGCGCAAAGCGGACCAGCCCCGGAATGTCGTAAATATTCAAGCGCTCCATCAATTGCGCCCGATGATATTCGACAGTTTTGGGACTGACCTTCAGAAGTGAACCAATCGCTTTCGTGTTCTGGCCTTCGGCAATCAGTTGCAGAATTTCGCGCTGGCGCGCAGTCAACTGTTCGAGCGGACTTTTTGATTGCGCGATTTGTTCGAGCGGGAATTTTTTTCGCAATTTAACCGCGATTTCGCGGCTGAGGTAGATTTCGCCATTCACAACGCGCAGCAACGCCGTCTCAAGTTCCGCGGTTCCGGCCTTTTTCAGGAGATAGCCCGACGCGCCTGACCTCAGAGCGCCCCAGTAATATTCTTCATTCTCGTGTCGCGACAGAATAATGACGCGGATCTTTTGGTGCTTCTGCGTGATGCGTTTTGTCGCCTCCAATCCGTTGAGGTTCGGCATGGTAATATCCATGAACACGACGTCCGGTTTCAGGCTCTCAACCATGTCGACAGCATCACGGCCATCATTGGCCTCGCCGATGACTTCGACTTCGGAGATTTTTTCCAACTGAGCGCGAATGCCGGCGCGAACGATCGGATGATTATCAGCCAGCAGCACTCGAATGCGTTTCTCTGTATCCATATCTCAAGTATCTTCTGCCCGCCATTTTAAGGGGAACCAGGCATGAACTTCCGTCCCGTGACCCGGGGAGGAAAGATATTCCAGCCCTCCACCCGCAAGGGCTGCCCGCTCTTCCATGCTCAACAGACCCAGACTTGCACCGCGCACAGCCTTCTCACGCAAGCTGCTCACGTCAAATCCGACGCCGTCATCCTTTACGGACAGATGGAGATGGCCATCGTGTCTTCTGAGTTCAACGGCGACCTGGCGGGCTCGCGAATGACGAACAACATTCGTCAGCGCTTCCTGGGCAACGCGAAAGCATTCAGTCTCGATAATCGGGTCGATGCGCCGCTCAAGCGGATCCGCGCGAAAGCGGGAGTTCAGGCCGGTCAGCGAAGCCTGCCGAGTTGTATACCAGCGCAAGGCCGATTCCAATCCCAAATCGTCGAGCATCGAAGGGCGCAAGTTGAGCGAAAGATCGTGGACCTGCTCAAGAACTCGTCCAACGGCCTGGATGCTATCTTCGAGCCGGCGGGTCAGGGAATCGTGGTTGCAATTCTCCAATGCGGCATGGAGATTGAGTTCAGCGACGGTGAGGCTTTGGCCGATTTCGTCATGCAATTCGCGAGCGATGCTCCGTCTCTCAGTCTCCTGGACTTCGACCAGGCGATGTGAGAGGGCCTGAAGTTTGTGACTGGCGCGGCTACGTTCCAATTCACGTTGTTCGAGCGCCTGCGCCATCAAATCGAAGGCCAGGGTCAAGCGGCCTAATTCGCCGCGACCGTGGCGAAGACCGGTTCGGGTCGAGAGATCGCCCATCGCCAGCCGCGTGCTGGAATGAACGAGCGCCTTGATCGGCCGGACGATGAGAAAGTTGCTGCCGACCCATCCGATGATAATGGCCAGCGCGGCTGCGGCAGTGAGCCAGGCCAGATTTCGAGCCAGCGCGCGATCGGCGCTGGAAAAAAGAATTTCCTTGGGTGTCTCGAGAACGGCGAATGTCTCTTGCGATACAAGTTGGTTTTGCATCGGCGCGTAAGTGTAGAACGTTGGCACACCTGAGGCATCGACTTCATCCATTGCACCTTCGCGGTTGGTGAGAATGGCATTGAGCACATCCTGGTCAGGGTATTTCCGGCCAACCCAATCTTTGGGCACGGGATAGCGGGCCAGAATTGTGCCGTCCCGGCTTATTTCTGTCCAGGTCGCTCCCTTGGGCAAGTCGGCAGGCAATTCAGAACCAAATCGATTGAACCAGCTCAAATCCAGGGCCGCAAATACCGCAGAGCTTGCCTGTCCGGAGCGGTCAAATACCGGATAACCAAAATTGACGGCGGGGCGGGGGCTGAAGGGTTGAGCAAGAAAATCTCCGATGACGAACCCCGCAGTATCGATGACGCGTTGAAAGAACTCCTTATCTCGGGCGACAGATTTCACAGAGACCGGCGCCGCGCTGGCAAGAATTTCCCCGTTCGTGCCGATGACTCCAAGGTTCGCATATCGCGGATAGCTCGCATACAGTTCGTCCACCAGTTTCTTGCTGTTGCGCCGATTACCAGAACGTACTGGAGCGGACTCTCCCATCGCGATGAGCAATTGGCGCGTTTCGCCCATGAGTTTTTCTTCTTCACGGCTTGCCGATTGCATCATCCGCGCGGCGCGCTGCTTCCAAAACAGCATTGCCCGCCGCCGATCTTCACCAGCCCTGTGCAACGTTAATATGATCAGCGGTGTGCAGGTAAGTACAATTAATAAAAGCAGGCGGACGCGCAGACCCAAAAACATCTGCCCCAACAGTTTGGCAAGGTTTCGCATGCTTAGATAAGTTTAGCACATCTTATATGAGCAGAAAAAGGAGGAAAATAGCGCATCCGGTAAATGGTTACGATTCAGAACTTATCGTTCCATTCGGGTTGGCTATATTTTTCACGGACAAGAAAGGCGATTCGCTCTTCGGGAATCTGAGCTAATGGCTCACTGGCTTTCCAGCTATTGCGCAGTGCGTCCTTGATTAGTTCAGAGCGCACTTTGAGATTCATCAAAAAGTCAGAATGTGAGCGGCCAACGCGATAATCAGGTTCCCTGGACGGAAATGGCAATGTTTTTTCGACAAGCTCAATATCCAGGTGCATGAGAATGGAACCGTGAAATAAAAGGAAATGCTTTTTGCGGCGTTGGGAGTTGCCGGAGAATTTGAGACCGCCAATAGCAAGGTCTGTGTGGCCCTGGATTGTGACCGGGGCATGCAATGCCGCAGACAAGGCAGATTGATGGTGTTTGAGAATGAAATTATTGGTCGCGGGAATATTGTGCAGCTCCCCTTCCGCACTGAGAATGAGCGAATAATTCAAAACACCCGGACCCTGCAAAACCGCGCCACCGCCTGTGCAACGGCGCAGGATTGGAATTCCCCTGAATTCGCAGAACGAACGGTGCACTTCGTCTGAAACCTTGTTAGCATAGCCAAGGGCGACAAAATATTCGGAAGGCTCCCAAACTCGCAGCGACTCGCCGGCAAGGCCTTCTTCGCACAAATCCAGCAGCGCCTCGTCGCAAGCGAGGTTTTCCTCAGGCGTCGCCAACGTCAGTTCGGAATAGTTCATCCAGCAGCAACATCGCAAGTCAGCAATTTGATGCTATAATAATTGACTGGCATTTCGCTGGCCATTCGGTCTAATGCGGCCCGATTTTTGATCGAGCGCTGCGGGAAGGGTGCCGATAACCACAGTTTAAGCAGAAAGTTTTGAGCGACAAAGTGAAATTGACAAAGAAAGAATCAAAGAACGCCGCGCCGGAATTGCGAGTCCTGCCCAGCCCTGATGACGGAGAAAAATGGCTGGATTCATTGGAATCCGTGCTGGAATTCGCGCTGAGGAACCAAGGGGCGCAAAAGACTGGCCGTTTTTTGGATAAGCTCGCCGAGCGGCTGCGGGAACAGGGCATCGAAGCGCCGCGGCTGGTTTCAACCCCTTACGTCAACACGATCACAGAAGAAAAGCAGGCGCCGTTCGGTGGCGATTGGGAAATGGAGCGGCGCATTAAGAGTTATGCCCGCTGGAACGCCATGGCGATGGTGGTCAACGCCAATCGCGCGCACAGCGGCCTGGGCGGACACATTTCAACTTATGCTTCGGCTGCGACGCTGTACGAAGTTGCTTTCAACCATTTCCTGCGCGCGCGGACGGCTGATTTCCCCGGAGACATGGTTTACTTTCAGGGCCACGCAACACCAGGAATTTACGCGCGGGCGTTTTTGGAAGGGCGAATTGACGAACGGCACCTGCAGAATTTCCGGCAGGAGCTTGCCGAAGGCGGCGGGCTTTCCTCGTATCCACATCCTTATTTGATGCCGGATTTTTGGCAGTTCCCCACAGTCTCAATGGGCCTGGGGCCGCTGTTGTCGATCTACCAGGCGCGGTTCAATCGTTATTTGCGGGCGCGCCGTTTTGTGAGTGGCGAGGAGCCCAAGGTGTGGGCCTTCATTGGCGACGGCGAAACCGACGAGCCGGAGACGTTGGGATCGTTGACGCTCGGATCGCGCGAGAATCTGGACAATTTAATCTGGGTCATCAACTGCAACCTGCAACGCCTGGACGGACCCGTGCGCGGCAACGGAAAAATCATTCAGGAGTTGGAGGCAGCGTTCCAGGGCGCGGGTTGGAACGTCATCAAAGTAATTTGGGGCTCGGATTGGGACAAATTGCTGGCGGCAGACAAAACCGGCCTTCTCTTAAAACGAATGGAAGAAGCGGTTGACGGCGATTATCAAAAGTATTCGGTTGAGCCGGGAAGTTACACGCGCAAACATTTCTTCGGCAAGCATCCGGAGTTGCTGAAATTGGTAAACCATCTAAGCGACGAGCAGATCCACAAACTTCTTCGGGGCGGTCACGATTCGCGAAAAGTTTATGCCGCGTACAAAGCGGCCGTAGAGCATAAAGGACAGCCAACCGTAATTTTGGCCAAGACAGTCAAGGGTTACGGTCTCGGCGAGGCAGGGGAGGGGCGCAACATTACGCATCAGCAGAAGAAACTGAACGAGAAGGAGTTGCGGGAATTTCGCGCGCGTTTCAATATCCCAATCAGCGACGAGGAAATTGCCGAGACGCCGTTCTTCCGTCCGGCGGCGAATAGTCGCGAGCGGGAATATTTGCTCGCGCGCCGGAAAAAACTCGGTGGTTTCTTGCCGCAACGAATTGTTAGTGCCGAGCCGCTGGAAGTGCCGGAACGAAGTTTCTTCAGCGAATTCTTCAAAGGCTCTGGAAAATTCGAAGTTTCCACAACGATGGGATTTGTGCGTCTCGTCAGCCTGCTCGTGCGAAACAAGACCCTGGGCCGCCAAATCGTCCCGATTATTCCCGACGAAGCCAGGACCTTCGGCCTGGATGCGTTGTTCCGCGAAATAGGTATTTATTCGCCTAAAGGGCAGCTCTACGAGCCCGTAGATATTAAATCGTTGCTTTATTATCACGAAGCCAAAGACGGCCAAATTCTGGAGGAAGGGATCACCGAGGCAGGCTCGATGGCGACGTTCGTGGCTGCAGGGACTTCTTACGCCACGCATGGACGCTACATGGTGCCGTTCTATATCTATTATTCCATGTTCGGTTTCCAGCGGATTGGAGATCTGATGTGGCTGGCCGGCGACATCAAGGCGAAGGGATTTTTGCTGGGCGCGACCGCTGGACGCACAACCCTGAATGGCGAAGGCTTGCAACACCAGGACGGCCACAGCCTCATACTCTCGAGCACGATTCCGACTCTGGCAACTTACGATCCGGCGTTCACTTACGAGATGGCGATCATCATCGCTGAGGGAATGCGCCGCATGTATGTCGAGGGCGAAGACCTATTCTATTATCTTTCACTCTATAACGAGAACTACACCATGCCGCCGATGCCCAACGGCGTGGAAGACGGAATCCTCAAAGGACTTTATCGATTCAAAACTGGTCCCGAAAAGAAAAAGCACAAAGCGCATATTTTTGGCAGCGGTCCAATCATTCGTGAGGCATTGCGAGCGCAGGAAATTTTGGCTGAAAAGTTCGACGTGTCGACCGATGTTTGGAGCGCGACGAGTTACAAGCTCTTGCGCAACGACGCACTGCGAACGGAACGCTGGAACATGCTGCACCCAACCGAGACGCCTCGGAAATCGTACCTGCGCACGCTGCTCGAACACGAGAAAGGCACGTTCGTCGCCGTCTCAGACAACATGAAAATCGTGCCCGACCAGATCGCGCCATGGGTCCCCGGCGGCTTGACTACACTCGGCACAGATGGTTTTGGCCGCAGTGACACGCGTGAGCGATTGCGCCGATTTTTCGAGGTCGATGCCGAATGCACTGTCATCGCCACACTTCATGCCCTGGCGGAAAAGGGCGAGGTGGAGCGCAGTGTCGTCGCCCGCGCGATTAAGGAACTGGGTGTCGATCCAGAAAAGGTCTTTCCAGAAATTATTTAGACCAGGAGTGGGCCGCGAGGGGACGCAAAGATCGGAAAGTAAAGAATCTGCACATTTATCTATGGACTTGAAGCTTCCAGCTCTCGGTGAAGGCGCTGATTCGGGCACCGTGGTGAACCTGTTTGTCAAAGAAGGAGACCAGATTGCAAAAGATCAGGCTATTCTGGAATTGGAAAATGAAAAAGCCGTTGCGACGATTCCGTCCACAGCGGCTGGGACCGTGACGAAGGTTTTCGTCAAGTCCGGCGATAAAATCAGCGTCGGCCAGCGGATTTTGGCACTTACTGAAACCGGCGCTGCAACATTGGAGGCGAAAGCAGAAAAGCCTAAGTCCACTGCGAAGCCGAAAGTTGCCGAACCGCCAGGAACCGCGCCAGAATCGGAGCAACCAGCCGAGCGCGACGAGGAATCAGCGCCCGAAGCAAAACCGGGTGTTGCGCCTGCAGCTGCGCCCTCCATTCGCAAACTTGCCCGCGATCTTGGGATTGATCTCGCACGTGTGCGCGGCAGCGAACGCGGTGGAAGAATCGTATTAGAAGACATCCGTGCCTACATCGAGCGGCTGCAATCTCGGGCGGCCGCGCCGGCTCAATCAAAACCCGGAACTGCACCTGCGGCATTCACGAAACCAGCACCCGAGCAAATCGATTTTGCCAAGTGGGGACCCGTCTCGAAAAAGCCTTTGTCTCCCCTCCGCCAAGTCATCGCTCGACGGATGTCAGACAATTGGAACACAGTCCCTCGAGTTACTCAGTTTGACGAAGCCGATATCACCGTATTGATGGACCTTCGCAAAAAGTACGCCGCGACTTACGAACAAAAGGGCGCGCGCCTGACTTTAACCTCATTCGCCTTGAAAATCGTAGCCGAAACCTTGAAGAAGCATCCTATTTTCAATTCGAGCCTTGATGAAGCAGCGCAAGAAATCGTCATGAAAGAGTATTACCACATCGGCGTCGCCGTTGATACCGAAGCGGGATTAATCGTGCCGGTTATTCGAGACGTGGACAAGAAGAGCTTGCTCGATCTTTCCAAAGAATTGGAAGACGTGGCGAAAAAGGCGCGAGATCGCAAATTGTCGGCCGAGGAATTGAAAGGCGGCACATTTACAATTTCAAATCAAGGCGGTGTTGGCGGCGCTCATTTCACTCCGATCGTGAATAAACCTGAAGTCGCAATTCTCGGTTTGGGGCGTGGCGCGATGAAAGCTGTTGTGCGCGAAAACAAAATTGAACCGCGTCTGATGCTTCCAATCGCGATTTCCTACGATCACCGGGTGGTAGATGGGGGCGTAGCTGCTCGCTTCGCGGTTGATTTGGTGCGGGCGTTTGAAAAATTCGAAGAAGCGGGAGGGAAAATTTAATGGATCCAATCAAAACAGAAATCGTCGTTGTCGGCGCGGGGCCGGGCGGATACGCCGCTGCATTTTATGCCGCCGATCTTGGCAAGAAAGTAATCCTGGTCGAGCGTGACAAGCGCCTCGGCGGCGTCTGCCTCAATCGCGGTTGCATCCCGTCCAAAGCGCTCTTGCACGCAGCTCATACCATTTCCTCTGTCCGAGAGTCGGAACATCGCGGAATCACCTTCGGCTCGCCTACTATCGACGTTGCAAAACTTCGAACGTGGAAGGAATCGATCCTGACAAAGCTTTCAGGCGGCGTAGCGCAACTTGCAAAAATGCGCGGTGTCCAAGTGATTTACGGCCGCGGCTACTTCGAGGATTCCAATTCCTTGCGCGTCGAAACCGAGCAGGGCCAGCAGATTATTAATTACGAGCACGCAATCGTTGCCGTTGGTTCAAAATCCGCCATGCCCAAGGCGTTCGATCTTGGCAATCCGCGCGTGATGACTTCGCGCGAAGCTTTGGAAGTCGAAGACATTCCCGAAAACCTGCTCGTCGTCGGCGGCGGCTACATCGGCATGGAATTAGGAACTGTTTACGCCACGCTCGGCAGCAAAGTCGTTTTGGTAGAGGCGCTCGATACCATTCTCGCCGGCGCCGATCCCGACCTCGCTCGGCCTGTTATCAATTACGCCAAGAAAGCATTCAAAGAAGTTCGCCTCAAAACCAAAGTCGGCAAAATGGCCACCGTCGGCAAGCAGATCAAAGTTGAATTCGAGATCGACGGTCAAAAGAAAGAGGAACTTTATGATCGCGTTCTAGTCGCTGTTGGACGCGCGCCCAATTCCCAGGATCTCGGCCTGGAAAACACCAAAATGACCCTCGACGACAAGGGCTTCATCAAAGTGAACGAAAAACAGCAAACGTCCGATCCGGCGATTTATGCGATCGGCGACATTGCCGGTGGTGTCCTGCTCGCCCACAAGGCGAGCAAAGAAGCGCGCATCGCCGTCGAAGTGATCTCGGGCGAAGACAGCGCTTTCACTGGAGTAATAATTCCGGCTGTTGTATTTACTGATCCCGAACTTGCCTGGTGCGGCCTGACCGAAACCGAGGCGAAGGAGAAGGGGATCGAAATCCAGGTTGCGAAATTCCCGTGGGCGGCATCGGGCCGGGCTCTAACTTTCGATCGCCCGGAAGGCCTGACGAAATTGATCATCGAGCCGGAGACCGAACGGATTCTCGGCGTTGGCATCGTCGGCTTTGGCGCGGGCGAATTAATCTCTGAAGGCGTCCTCGCGATAGAAATGGGCGCTACAGCAAAAGATATCGCCTTGACTGTCCATCCCCATCCAACGCTGTCCGAAACTCTCATGGAAGCCGCCGAAGTCTTCTACGGCCAGGCAACGCACACGATGGCCAAGCGAAAGGCGGAAAAAGAACCAGCTTAGTGAGCCAAACATCACAGGGTTCATTTCGAATTCCTTTCGGATTTACCCGCCTATCTTTGATGTTGAATTCACTCCATGGCATCATACTATTCCTTCACCGTCTATTTCGCGGTATGGTTCGGGGCGTAGCGTAGCTTGGTAGCGCGTCTGAATGGGGTTCAGAAGGTCGTGAGTTCAAATCTCACCGCCCCGACCATTTTAACCTTCCTTGCTCTGCGAGAAGAGCGCGACCTTAATCTCGATAAATGAGCGACCTTAGTCTCACCGATATCCGTCTATTGGAAGCCGCCCAAGGCTGGCTCGGGCTGCGCAACTGGCGAGAAGCGAAGGCCGAAATCGCCAATATTTCTTCCGAATTACAATCACATCCGGACGTTCTGCAGGTTCGTTGGGGCATTCATGCCGCCGCCAAAGATTGGCAATTGGCCGCCGAGCTTGCGGAATCATTTCGCGCCGCGCGTCCAGACAGTCCATTTGGATTCGTTCACCTTGCCTACGCGCTGCACGAGATGAAGCGCACTGACGAGGCCCAGAACGTCTTGCTGCCCGTCCTCGATAAGTTTCGCGACGATTACATCATCCGCTACAATCTTGCTTGTTACGCCTGCCAACTTGGTGACAAGGAGGCGGCATGGAGCTGGCTAGAAAAGTCCATGACCTTGACTGATCCAGACGAAGTAAAACGCATGGCGCTAAATGATCCCGATTTTGAGCCGATGCATGCGCGAATCAAGGAACGTTGGGTTAAAGAGTCAGAAGAATAAAAAAGCGATTCGGGCCACGGTTCGCCAAGGAGGTGGGGATGGGGAATCCCGCTGAAAAAAACGATCCGCAACCCGAATCTGATTTGATTGTTACCTAAAGCGTACGCATCCGTCAATAAAAACTTTGTTCGGCATCAAAATTTTTGGCCGCAGCGAAGGATGTGAGATCATCTCGCGCGAAATCGTTTGCGCATGATTGGCCGACCCCCGTCCATTGAACGCCGGCCTTGACCCTTCTCCTCATCCCGCATAAAAGAGTCCAGACTTTATGCCGAACCACTTCACGGCGCTAACCAGGTGCCAACGAAGTTATGCCCTGCTGCTCGGAGCGATTCTTGTACCCGCCCAACTCATCTCGGCTGACTTCAAAGTCGGCCTCGTACTCGATCGTGGCGGCAAAGATGACAAATCCTTCAACTCTTCGGCCTACGAAGGCGCAACTCGGGCGAAAGAAAAACTCGGCGTCTTTATCAAATATGTCGAAGCCTCGGACGATAATGCTTTCGAGCCAATGCTGCGCGCCTTCGCTCAACGCGACTTCGATCTCATCATCGGGATCGGTTTCGCGCAGAAGGATCCGATGAAAAAGGTCGCAGCCCAATTTCCAAAGAAGCATTTTGCTATCGTGGATGCGCAGGTCGATGCGCCCAACGTCCGTTCTCTTATGTTTGAAGAACACGAAGGCGCATTTCTGGTCGGCGCGATTGCCGCCATGACCAGCAAGACCGGCAAAATCGGCTTTGTCGGTGGGATGGATATTCCCCTCATACGCCGTTTTCATGTCGCGTATGAAGCGGGCGCAAAAAGAATAAACCCACAAATCACAGTCATGGCGAATTACGTGGGCATCAGCAGTGAAGCCTGGAACAATCCGCCCAAAGGCAAGGAGCTGGCTGTCTCCCAATACGATAGCGGCGCGGACATCGTCTTCGCGGCCGCTGGCGCCTCCGGCCTCGGCGTGTTCGATGCCGCAGAAGAAAAAAAGAAATTCGCCATCGGTGTCGATGCCAACCAGGACTGGACCAAACCCGGTCTCATCCTCACCAGCATGCTTAAACGCGTCGACCACGCCGTCTATTCGACCATTGCAGAAACCAGGTCAGGCGTCTTCGTCGGCGGCGTCAAACGTTTCGGCCTCGCCAATAAAGGCATCGATTACTCGGTCGATCAGTATAACGAAAAAATCCTGCCGGAATCGGTGCGAAAACGCGCTGATGAACTGAAAGCCGAGATCATCGCCGGCAAGATTGACGTGCCGGATTATTACAAAAAGAAGTGAGTTTCGGTTGGAGAGGCGGAAACTGGCCATGTCCTGACATTGACTCTCTCCGCCGAATTCCGACACTTCCCCGGAATGACCGGCACATTCCCAGCCGTCGAACTACGCGGCCTCAGCAAACGCTTCGGCGCCTGCGTTGCCAATGCTGGCGTCAGCCTTCGCGTGGCTCCCGGCACAATCCAGGGGATTATCGGCGAAAACGGCGCTGGAAAATCCACCGCGATGAAGATGCTCTACGGCGTCTATCGCCCGGACGCGGGCGAAATTCTGCTCAATGGAAAACCATGCTCCTGGTCCTCGCCCGCAGATGCCATCGCCGCCGGCATCGGAATGGTCCATCAACATTTCATGCTGGCCGGACCTCACACCGCCCTCGACAACATATTACTCGGCGCCGAACCAACCCGCCTCGGCCTTATCAATCGCACGCAAGTCCGGCAGCAACTCGAGCAACTCTCACACCAATATGGTTTGAATGTTGATTGGGATCGGCCCGTCGAAGAATTGCCAGTCGGCATTCAGCAAAGAATCGAGATTCTGAAACTCCTTCACCGCAACGCCATTATCTTGATCCTCGATGAACCCACAGCCGTTCTCACGCCCCAGGAAACGGGCGCTCTCTTTCACAATTTGACGCAGCTCCGCGACCAGGGCAAAACCATCCTCCTCATCACTCACAAACTCAAAGAGGTCATGACTTTTACGGATCGTGTCACTGTTTTTCGCGCCGGCAAAGTCACCGGCGAAGCGCAAACCTCCCAAACCAATCCACAGGAGCTGGCAAATCTCATGGTCGGACGAAAAGTTCTTTTGAACGTCGAAGTCCAAAACGCCAAACCGCTCCCGGAGCTAGCCATTGACGTAAAGCATCTCAATTTCACCGGCTCACGTAGCCGTCACCAACTTTTAGATGTCAGCTTTTCCGTAAAGCGCGGCGAAATCGTCGGTATCGCTGGTGTCGAAGGCAACGGCCAATCCGAATTATTGCAAGCCATGCTCCATCCGCGTGATCCTAATTGCCGCAGTTCTGGCTCGGTGGCCTTCCTGGGACACGATGCTACCAACTGGTCGGCGAGGAAAATTCGTCAACTCGGAGTCGCACTTATTCCCGAGGATCGCCACAACGAAGGCTTGCTCCTGGATCGGCCTGTCAGCGAGAACTTTGCACTGGGACTGCACCGCGACCCGGAGTTCAATTGCGCCGGTATTCTAAACTCGCGGAACATTGCAACGACCGCGACCCGTGCAATCGAAGAATACGACGTCCGGCCCCCCGAACTCACGATGCCCGCAGGCAAACTCTCCGGCGGCAACCAACAAAAACTGATCATCGCTCGCGAATTCCATCGCAATCCCAAGGTCGTTATCGCGGCTCAACCCACTCGCGGTGTTGATGTCGGAGCCATCGAGTTCATCCACAAACGCATCGTCCGCGCCCGCGACGAGGGCGCCGGCATCTTGCTCATCTCCGCCGAACTGGACGAAATACTCGCCCTCAGCGACCGCATCCTGGTCATTTTCGAAGGCAAAATCGTCGCCGAATTCCTCCGCGGCAACCTCGATGAAACCACGCTCGGCCTAAAAATGTCCGGCTCCTAGTCCATCCTCTGTAAGACATCTAACTTCCCAACCATGCCCCGTTTTCTCCAACCCATCCTCGCCGTTATCGCAGGCCTCTGTCTCGGGCTGGCGGTCACATGGATTGCAGGGGAAAACCCATGGCACGTCTTCAAAATTCTCTGCATGGGTGCATTGGGCTCGCCTTACGACTTCGGCATGACCCTGTTTTATGCGACCCCTCTCGTCTTCACAGGTTTATCAGTCGCCATCGCCTTTCATGCCGGGCTATTTAATATCGGCGCTGAAGGTCAGTTAACTCTCGGCGCTCTCGCGGCAGCTGCCGTTGGTGCGTTGTGGCCGCAATGTCCATCTATCTTCGCTCCGCTCGCCGCTGGATTCGCCGCCGTTTTCGCCGGCACGCTTTGGGGCGCAATCCCGGGCTGGTTGCGCGCACGTCGCGGTAGTCACGAAGTTATCAATACCATCATGCTTAATTTCGTTGCCGCTGGTCTCTCAAGCTACATCACGCTTTACCTGCTCAAAAATTCCGAAACTCAGAATCCTGAGACGCGCGCCATCGGCGCAACCTACATGATTCATCAGTTCGCTTTTTTCGGCGGGGCGCCCGTCAGCCTCGCGCTCCCGCTCGCAATTGTTGCTGCATTCTGCGTTTGGTTTTTCCTTGCGAAAACCACCTGGGGCTTTGAACTCCGCGCCGTCGGGCAAAGTGAATCCGCCGCGCGCGCAGCCGGCATCAGCGCTGACAACGTCCGCATCATCGCCCTCTCACTCGCCGGTGCTCTCGCGGGACTTGTAGGCGTCGCGGAAGTTCTTGGAAACGCAGGCAGATTCAAAGTTGGATTCTCGCCAGAATACGGCTTCATCGGCATTGCTGTCGCTTTGCTTGGGCGCAATCATCCATTCGGCATTCTGGCTGCAGCCTTGCTCTTCGGAGCACTTCACAAAGGCGCGACTGCGCTCGATCTCGAAACCGAACATGTCACTCGCGATCTCTCTCTTATTCTTCAAGCACTGATTCTTCTTTCAGTTTGCGCGGAAGGCCTCTGGAGTTGGATGGCAAAAAGGGATGTTTCAGCCTCCGGCGGAACCGGTGGGGCGAGCGTCTCCGCGAGCCGAGGGATTTCGACGGCTCGCGAGGACGCTCGCCCAACCGCAAAAAAACCAAAATGATAGCCCAACTCCTCGCCTCGACCCTTCGCGTTGCAACGCCGCTAATCTTTGCCGCGCTCGGCGGCATGTTCAGCGAGCGCGCCGGCGTTATAAACATTGCGCTCGAAGGCCTGATGCTCATCGGAGCGTGGGCTGCAGCGGTTGGAACCTTAATGACCCATTCACCCTGGCTCGGTTCCGGACTCGGCATGCTCGGCGGAATCCTGCTCGCAGCAATCTACGGATTTTTCGTCATTCGCCTCCGCGCGAACCAAATTGTCGCCGGCATGGCCATTAACATGTTGGCCTTCGGCCTCACGCCCTTCCTTTGCAAGATTCTCTACGACGTTACCGGCTCAACTCCCGCGATTCCCATTGCCGATCGATTTCAATCCGCTCCCGCATACTTTGTCTGGTTTTTTGTCGCGCTCGCTTTTGCCGTAATGAAATTCACACCCGCTGGGCTTTGGGTAAGCTTCGCGGGCGAACATCCCGAAGCCTTGGATGCAGCGGGCGTCCGCGTCAATCGCGTGCGATGGGCCGCGGTTCTCGTCAGCGGCGCGCTGGCTGGATTGGGTGGCGCAACACTCTCAGTTTTTCTTTCCTCGTCGTTTTCGCGGAACATGACGGCCGGTCGCGGTTTCATGGCACTCGCCGCGCTCATTTTCGGCAGATGGCATCCGGTTCGCGCCGCGCTCGCGTGCCTCCTTTTCGGATTCGCCGAAGCGGCGCAGATTCGACTGCAAGGCGTCGTGCTTTGGGGTACCCAACCCATCCCCGTCCAATTCATCCAGATCCTTCCGTACGTCGTTACGATCCTTGTCCTCGCCGGGTTCGTCGGCCGTTCACGCGCCCCGAAAGCCCTGGGGACGCCCTTTCAGCGCGGCTGAGGGCATGCTGTAAGGTGAACGACATAAATGATCGCCAGTTCTGGTAACGCGGGCGTCCACGCCTGCGAGTTTCCGCGGCGGCTCACCCGGGGCGACTATGACCTAAGGCTCTAACTATCCCTTCTCAATCGGCGCCGCGACAACATTGCCGTACTCCGTCCAGCTTCCGTCGTAGTTCTTCACGTTCTTCAACCCAATCAAATGCTTCAGCACGAACCACGTGTGACTCGACCGCTCACCGATCCGGCAATACGCAATCGTATCCTTGTTCAGATCCACGCCTTTTTGCTCGACGTAAATCCTGTGCAATTCTTGTGGCGATTTAAACGTCCCATCCGGCCCGACCGCTGTGCTCCAGGGAATGCTCTTGGCGCCCGGAATATGTCCGCCGCGCTGTGCCGTCTCGCTCATACCGGGAGGCGCGATGACTTTCCCGGTGAATTCGTCCGGACTGCGAACATCGACAAGGTTCCAGTTGCTCTTTTGCGCCTCGAACACCTGCGGCAACATCGCCCGCAATTCCAAATGAGTCTGAGTCACTTTATATTGCGTTGGGGTCACATTCGGAACTTCGGTCGTTAGCGGCTTGTCCTTTTCGTTCAACCACTTCACGCGGCCGCCGTTCATCAAACGAACATCCTTATGACCATAAATCTCGAACAGCCAAAACCCGTACGCCGCAAACCAATTGTTGTTATCGCCGTACAGAATCACCGTGTCACCCGCAGAAATGCCCGCGCCACCAACCAGCTTCTCAAAAGCTTCCTTGCTGATGATGTCGCGTCGCACCTGATCCTGGAGCTGCGTCTGCCAATTGAACCCGGCTGCGCCTGGAATATGTCCCGCGTCATACGCTTTCGTGTCCACGTCGATCTCGACCAGCTTGATTCCAGGTTTGCCGAGATTTTCCTTCACCCAATCTGTTTCAACTAATGTTTCCGGATTTGCGTATCTTGCCATATCGCCTTTCATGTGTGTGTTGTAAAAGTTAATGGTTTTTCGGTCGAACCGCAGCTCCGTAGTCCGGTCACGAGCGGCTAAGCACTGGTCCTCTCGCCGAGGCGAGGAATATGTTTCACCATATTGGAGGTGTACTTGAACACGCTATCGGGAAAAATCAGCACGCCAAAACCTTTTTTGTCCCGCATCACAATGTCCAATGCGCCTTCTAAAATCAGTCCTGAGCTTGGGCCGGCCATCAATCCCTCGGTCTGGCAAAGTTCCAGTGCCCGAGTATAGGCCAGCCGAAAATCCACTTCCAAGATGTCATCAATCAGTGAGGAGTCAAACAGTTTAGAAACCCCCAGTTGCGTCACATTTCGCAGCCCCGGCACATCATGACCTTCAGTCGGTTGCACCGCCACCACCTTCACATCCGGTTTCTTGCTGCGCAAAAACTTGCTCGTGCCACTTGCCGTCCCGCACGTTCCGAGTGATACAAACAAGTGCGTAATTTTCCCCTCCGTTTGCTTCCAGATTTCCGGTCCGGTCGTGCGAAAATGAGCCTCCACATTCTTCTCATTCTCATACTGATTCGGCATCGCGTATTTGTGGCTCGACGCCTTCGCATGAGTCTTGGCGAGATTAATCGAACCGTCGCCGAGCCCCGGAGCAGGGCACAGCTCATCCGAAATCACCTCGAGATCCGCGCCCGCAATTTGCAGCAAAATCTTCTTCTCCAACGGCACCTTGTTCGGCACCACCGCGCGCATGTGATACCCACGCGCCCGCGCCATCGCCGCCAGACTGATTCCCGTGTTACCGGAAGTCGGCTCGACCAGCCCGCGTTCTCCGCCGATTTCCCCGCGCTCCTCCATATCCTTCAACATCGCCCAGGCCGCACGATCCTTCACCGACCCAAACGGATTCATCCATTCCAACTTCGCGTAAAGCGGAAATTCACTCGACTTATTCACCCGATTGAGCCGCACCATCGGAGTGGGATTCTCCTCGCTCGGCATCATTTCAAATACATTCTCATACACACGTGTCCCGTGATTCATATCGCGGTTAAATTAGGGGCGGTTTGAAGAATTACAACTCTTTGCACTAAACACAGAATGTTTGACCCAATGCAACTTTGAGCAATAAATCCCGTCTTTGCACCCGGCCCTCCCGTTTTAACGATTCAACGGTTTGATGCTTTCCTGCCAACGCTTTTAACGATCCTCACCCCCGCCCCCTGCATCTCCTCCACTGCCTCCGCCACATCACCGCTCTTCAAATTTACACCTCGACACGCCTCTTCAACCAGATGCGTCTTGAACCCAAGCTCGACCGCATCCAACGCTGTAAACTTCACGCAATAATCTGTCGCGAGGCCCGCAATGAATACGTCCGTGACCTTCCGCGCTTTCAGGAAATCGTCCAAACCCGTTGCCTTCCGATGACCATTGTCGAAGAATCCGCTGTAACTATCAATTCGGGCGTCCGTTCCCTTTTGAAAAACCTCCGCCACTTGTTTCATATTCAGCGCCGGCACGAATGCAGCGCCGGCCGTATTTTGCACACAATGAACCGGCCACAACATTTGCCGCAACCCGTTCAACTCAATGACGTCTCCGGGCTTTTTCCTGGGATGATTCGCGGCAAAGCTCCCATGATTCGCTGGATGCCAATCCTGCGTTGCGACGACCAAATCAAATTGCGCCTGTATTCGATTTACAATTGGAACAATCTGCCCTCCTTCACTCACCGGCAGAGCTCCGCCGGGAACAAAGTCATTCTGAATATCGACTAAAATAAGCGCGTTCAATTGCGGAGCAGGATTATCGCTGACCTTTTTGGCGTTGTATATATTGATCACTTTGTAAGTTTTCTGAAACCTCTCGCCGCTCCCACGCGTATTCATCATTGGAACGGCTCACCGCCGGTTCCGGCCCGAAGAAAACAAAAACGAAAGTTTGCAATGAATCCAACACTCTTGAAATCAACCTTAATAGCCGCCGGCCTCCTCGCTGCCGGCTTCAACCTTCCCGCGACTCAACTCCAGCGTGCCGATGTCGCCGCCAACTCCGTCTGGGTCCTCCACATCAACGCCGATGCGCTTCGACCCACCGCAATCGGCAAATACATCCTTGCCGAATTGGAAAAGCCCGAAGCACAAGCCAAACTCTCAGTTTTCCAAAACATGTTCAGCTTCGATCTCCGCACCCAACTTCATGGCTTAACACTCTATAGCGCCGGCTCTACTCCCCAGGACGGCGTCCTAATTGTCTATGCCGACTTTGATGCCGACAAGCTCGTCACTCTGGCCAAAGCCGCCAACGATTCCCAAAACAACAGCCATAATGGGCATGCGATCTATAACTGGGTGGACGATTCAAAGAAGCGTCACCATGGAGACCAACAGCGCGTTTACGCCTCTATCCAGGGCAATCGCATTATCTTCGGCCAACGTGAAGCCGCTGTCTCTCAAGCTCTCGATGTCCTCGACGGCTCGGCGCCAAATCTCTCCACCGCCAAAGCTTTTTCGCAACTCGGCGGCGCTGGCGACACGACCTTACTCTCTGGCGCTGCGCGCAAACTCGATCTTTCGCAGTCCGATCCAAACGCGGCAATTTTCCGCCTCGCGAAATCGGTCCGCCTGCAAGTCGGCGAGGTTCAACAGCACTTAATCGGCACGTTGACCCTCGAAGCCAATGATGACGAGGTTGCCACCTCAATGATGGCGATTGCTCAGGGCATGATCGGCCTGATGAAACTCCAGAAGGACAAACCAGAAGCCACAAAGTTTGTCCAGGCGCTGGCCCTCAAGCTGGACGGTTCGAGCATTGTCGTCACACTCGATCTTCCCACCGACGACGTCGTCAGCGCCATGAATGCCTCCGCCGAACGCAAAGCCACCAAAGCTGCCCAAAAGGCCCAGAAAGAAGACAAAAACTAACATTTGTCAGGTTCGTTCACGCATCACGCATCACGCATCACGCGCTCAATTCGAATTGCGCTCCCAATAATCGCCAATCATTATCCGTCAGACGAAACCTGCTCCATGACTTCAGATGCGCCATCACCCTCAGACGAATTGCTGGCGCAGCAAACCCAGGCTGGCTCCATGGACGCCTTCGAAGAACTCGTCCTCCGTTACGAACGGCGCATCTATGCCTTCGTCTCGCAGTCCTGCCGCAACGGCATGGACGCTGCCGAAGTCACCCAGGAAACATTCGTCAAGGCGTATCAAGCCATATCCCAATTTGATCCCAGGCGAACGTTTGCCCCCTGGCTATTCACTATTGCCCGCCGCAAATGTGTCGACCACTTCCGCGCGGTCCCGCCGACCAGCCATGACTCGCCACCTGAATTATCGGATAACAACGACCCCGGCGAACTCCTGGCCCTTCAGGATGAGCGTCAGCATCTTTGGAATCTTGCGCGCCGCATTCTTCCCGAATCCCAATTCCATGCTCTTTGGCTGCATTACGTCGAAGACATGAGCCTCGCTGAAATCGCAAGAGTTCTTCGCCGGCCACAGACTTACATAAAAGTTCTGCTCTTTCGGGCGCGCAAGACACTCGCTGAAAGACTCAGACCGACTCGCGTCCATGCCGTTTCACCTGCCCACAACCTGCCTCGCGCCTATGAAATCCCAGTTCGCTAAATTTAAAAATCCTGAAGCAGCCTTGGAATCCGCACTGCGAAAATCCGGTCCAGACACCGAGTTCCCAGCCACTCTTCACAACTCAATCATGCGGGCAGTCCACGCGGCGCGTCGCGAGAGAAAAACTCGCGTTTCCGCATTCGCCGTGCTTCAACGTTTCGCTGAAATGCGTTGGCTTCGTATCACGGGGCTCGCCGCACTAATACTGCTCGGTATCTGGCTCTCAATCCATAACCGTCCACAACGAATGAATTCGAACACCCAATCTCTCCCGGAGATATCGACCGCTTTAACAGCTAGTCAGGAAATTGTCGACGCGCTCCCCTCAGCAACCATCGGTCCACTCTCGGACGAACTGGATAAAGTTAACCGAGACTTCAATCGAACGGCCGAATTCGTCCTCGCCGCCTTGCCATAACCGACTGAGACGGGTTACCAGCAAGGGGAGTAGGGCTTCCCATTGCCATTGAATTAAGAATTGGTGCCCTCAGAAGGTTATCTTTTTGATGCATTTTTGGAAGTAATATGAGCGATGCACGGAGGGTTTTGGCCTTGG